>JACCEC010840316.1_pt1 | contig 142187 bp, 119 predicted proteins | sample 7450121 | NCBI WGS metagenome assembly JACCEC01 (sample SAMN15323455, study PRJNA562643) | freshwater metagenome | isolation source: river surface water | place: USA:Blue River Watershed | collected 2017-08-18
CAAACTCATTTCTAAGTTCAGTTGAAGATTTGAATGTTACGATTGGATTTGTTTCTTTATTGTACGAATTAAAAGATGCAACCTGATTATTCCAAAAGAAACGCACGCAACCCATTGTTTTGTTAAGCAATGTTTGCTGTGTTTTGTTTGGGAACAACCTAAATTTGTATGCTTTTAATTGAGTCACAGTTTGAAATAAAATCTAGCAAGTAAAATTAAATAAAATCTACGAATAACTCAACATTTAACCCTATTCAAAGTATTCCGAACAGAGACACACTTGGCGTTTTTGCGTGTTTAGATTAATTTACAAAATAAAAACAATGCCAATGTCTTTGTTTTTACTATTTGTCATTAAATATGATAAATTTTCATTATATTATAAAGTTGGCATCCGAATTCTTTTAAAGTCCCTTTGGCGTATAATTCCCCAGATAATAAGGATAAAGCAGTGAAAGAGGCAGCTTGTTTCAAGAAATCTCTTCGATTGTTTGTCATGGTTTTTTATTTAGAGTTGAATAATAAGGCAAAATTACCTCAATATGCAATTTATTGAATTATTTAAGAAGAATCAAAAAATATGGGTTTTACTAAATTCTAGTAAAACCCATTTATCATTGTAATAATTGAGACAAATTCTTTGAAAGATTAAGCAAATGATTTTTAATCCTCAAATAAATTGCCTAGTCCGCCCAAAACAGAGCCACTTTCTTTAGTAGCGTTTCCACCATAAGGGCTAATACGTTGAATTAGTTTAGATATAGGTAGAGATTGAATCCAAACCTTTCCGGTACCTCTTAGGGTTGCCAAAAAGATGCCTTCACCCCCAAAAATCATAGATTTTAGATTTCCCGAACGTTCGATATCAAATTGAAGTTGAGGTTCGAATCCGACAACACACCCAGTATCTACCCTCAATGTTTCATTATTCAATTGACGTTCAATTACTACTCCACCAGAGTGAATGAATGCCATCCCATCTCCTTGAATTTTTTCAAGAATAAAACCTTCGCCACCAAAAAAACCTGAGCCTAACCTCTGATTGAAATGAATGGAAATACTTGTACCCATTGCGGCACATAGAAAAGCATCTTTTTGTACAATCAAGGTGTTGCCTAAGATTTGGGATAAATCCACTGGTTTAATTGTACCTGGGTAGGGAGCTGCAAATGCTACTTTTCGCTTTATTCCCGACCGGTTGGTGAAGTGAGTCATAAAAATAGACTCCCCCATGAGCATTCTGCTTCCTGCTTGAAGTAGTTTTCCGAACAAGCCTTGTTGAGCTTGAGAGCCATCACCCATTTTAGTTTCAAAAAGAATACCATCTTCCATGAAGAGCATCGAACCTGCTTCAGCGATGACAGTTTCATTAGGGTCTAATTCAATTTCAACGATTTGGATATCTTCGCCAAATATTTTGTAGTCAATTTCGTGAGAACGCATAGATTTTGAATGTTTAATTTTGAAACCAAGTTAGCAAAAACAATTCTAAATGGCTATATTTTTTGATAAAAGGTAAAAAAAATTAAAATTGATTGGTTGAGAGCATGACTAACGTACAAGCTTCAATAGGCTCGATGTTATTTTGTGCTAGTTTTTTTTCAAAGTCAGGGTTCTCTGTACCAGGGTTAAAAATAACTCTTTTAGGCGATAACGAAATGATATAATCTATATATTCTACTTGGTTTGTCGGGTTCAAATATAGGGTAACGGTATCGACATTTTCAAAGGGTAATAATTGTGTATGAATCGCTATTTGATCAACTTCGCCTTCCTTTTTTCCGAGCAAGATAACAGGGTGTTGATGGTTGAGAAGACTTTTGGTTGCTAAGTAAGCATATCGAGAAGGATTGTTAGAAGCTCCGATAACTAAAGTAGTTTTTTTCATGATTTAAGATAAAGATAATTTGGAATAGAAAGTGCTGAAATATGGCTGAAATTTTCGAAAATATTGTATTTGTTATTGATTTATTTTTACAAAAGTAATAGTATGTCACTTGCAAAAAATGAAAGAACGAGATAGATTTACAAAACTCAGTTGAAAAAGTAAAAAATTGAAAATCGTTCCCGATAATTGAATTATCTATTGCAATTTTACAAAATATTTTTTTTGTTGAAAATCTTTTTAGAAGAAATTATAAATATAAAATATTGATAATTAAGTGAATATACGTTTATTTATAATAATTCTAAATTATTATCATCAATAAAAAAAATATCAAAACATGTTTGATTCAAAACAATCGTAGCGTAGTTTTGCAATCTGAAAAAGTAGGTGTATACTACATATATAAATAAATATGATTCGTAAATTTTATAAGTCAATTTTAGCCTTTGCGTTAGTTGCAAACATTTCTTTCAGTAATGTAATCGCACAAGACGCTGCTCCAGCAACCGATGCCGCCGCCGCGACTTCAGCCGCTCCCGCAGACGGAGGTGGTGATGTAGCGAAGGGAGAGGGATTGTTCAAAAACAATTGTGCTCAATGCCACGCTACTACAGCAGAAGTAGTAGTAGGTCCGGGTCTTGCAGGACTAGAAGAGCGTAGAGATTACGCTTGGATTAAAAAATGGATTAATAATCCAATGGCAGTTATCGCAAGTGGCGATAAATATGCTAATGATCTTTACAACAAGTACAACAAAACTCAAATGACTGCATTTGGGGCTTTTGGTGATGAAGAAATTAAAGCTATTTTAGCTTACGTCAAAGCATCTGCTGCACCTGCTGTTGCTGCTGCCGCTCCAGGAGCTGCCGTAGCTGCTGCCGCTCCTGAAACGGGTGGTGGTAAATTCATGAATATTATCTTGATTACTTTGCTAATTATAATGGCGTTGGTGCTAGTAGCTTTAATCGGGGTATTACAGGTGTTGAACAGATTATCAAATGGCGAAGGGGAACACCTCACATTTGGCGAAAGTTTGAAAGCTAATTTCAAGACAATTGCTGCTAATAAAACTGTTCGTACAGCCGTTGTTTGGACATTTATCTTATTGGCAACAAAAGCATCTTTTGATGGTATGTATGGTGTTGGTGTACATCAAGGATATGCTCCTAAGCAACCAATTGCATTCTCACACAAGCTACATGCAGGAGAAATGAAAATTAATTGTGCCTATTGCCATACTGGTGTTTATAAAGGAAAACAATCAGGTATTCCTTCTGCAAATATTTGTATGAATTGCCACAATGCTATTAAGAGAGAATCTCCTGAAATTCAAAAAATTTACACTGCTATCGAAACCAATAAGCCTATTGAGTGGGTGCGTGTACACAATCTTCCTGATTTAGCTTATTTCAACCACGCTCAACATACGAATGTTGGAGGAATTGAGTGTAAAAACTGTCATGGAGAAATTGAGAAAATGGAAGTAGTTCAGCAACGTTCGACTTTGACAATGGGATGGTGTATTGATTGTCACCGTAAAACTGAGGTAAATGGCAAAGATAATGCTTATTATACCAAGTTGATGGAAGCTCATAGCCAAGTAAGTAAAGGTGCTATGAAGGTTCAGGATAATGGAGGATTAGAATGTGCAAGATGCCATTATTAATCCAAATTCATTAAAATAATTCAATTAGAAAGTTTTTAACACAAAAATAAAAGTTCCTTCAAGGAATTAAGGTACTATGGAGAATACTAATAAAAAGTATTGGAAAGGGGTTGAGGAGTTGAAAAATGATATTGGTTTTGTGAAAAATGCCAATCGTGAGTTTAATTTGGACGATATAGATACTATCGAGCCTACTCACCGTCGTGACTTCTTAAAAGTGTTGGGCTTTAGTATGGCCGCTGTGTCATTAGCCGCTTGCGATGCCCCTGTTCGTAAGGCTATTCCATATTTGAATAAGCCTGAAAGCATCGAGCCGGGTATCCCCAATTGGTATGCTTCTACTTACGCTGAGGCAGGTGAGTATTGTAGCATTTTAGTGAAAACACGTGAAGGACGTCCTATTAAAATTGAAGGAAATAAGTTATCTTCGATCACTAAGGGGGCAGTAAATGCAAGAGCTCATGCTTCTGTATTGAGTCTTTACGATAATGAAAAATTAAAAGCTCCTCAAAAAGGAGGCTCTGATATTAAGTGGGAAGATTTGGATAAAGAAGTTGTCGCTGCTTTGTCTAAAGGAGGAAATATTCGTATCGTGTCTAACACAATTTTATCTCCTACTACAAAAAAGGTAATCGCAGATTTTACAACAAAGTATCCTTCAACCAAACATATTACTTATGATGCAAATTCGTCGTATGCTTTGGTACAAGCAAATGCTGAGTCTTTCGGACAGGCAGTAATTCCTTCATACGATTTTAGTAAAGCAAATGTAATTGTAGGTGTAAATGCAGATTTCCTTGGAACTTGGATTGCTCCTAATACTTTTGCAGGTCAATGGGCTCAAAATCGTAAATTAGGAAGTTCTAAAGATGGTAAGAAGACTATGTCTCGCCACTATCAATTTGAGACTGGGCTTACAATTAGTGGGGCATCTGCAGATTATAGAGGAATGATTAAACCTTCACAAGAAGGTGCTTTGGTAGTTGCATTATATAATAAAGTTGCAACTTTACTTGGAGCAGCTAAAATTGAAGGTGGTACTGTAGAAACAGAAAATTTAGATAAATGTGCAAAAGATTTAGTGAATGCTAAAGGTGCCGCCCTCGTTGTGTGTGGTTCTAATAATGCTTCTGTACAAGTAGTAGTAAATGCCTTGAATAGTTTGTTGGGTAGTTATGGAACTACAATAGATTTAGCTAATCCTGTTAATTATAGACAAGGAAATGATGTAGAAATGAATGCCTTTATCAATGAGGTAAAAGCAGGTCAGGTAAGTACTGTAATTTTCTTGTCAAATCCTGTATATGATCATGCAAGAGGTACAGAATTAGGCGAAGGTCTTTCTAAAGTAGCTACTTCTATTTCATTTGCGGATAGAGCAGATGAAACTGCATCTAAATGTAAATATATCGCTCCAGCTCCACATTATTTAGAGTCTTGGAATGATGCAGAGCCTAAGAAAGGGTTCTATTCATTAACACAACCTACTATTTCATTAATTTTTGATACTCGTCAGGCACAGTCAAGCTTGTTGACTTGGGCTGGTTTAAATGCAGACTATCATGCTTATTTGAAAGCAAATTGGACAAGCAATATTCTGCAAGGTAAATCATGGGTTCAGGCTTTGCACGATGGTGTTTATGAACCAGGCGTAGGTGCTGTGGCAGGATCGGCAAGTTTTGCTGGTAATTTGGCTGGTGCGGCAAAGACTATTGCAGGAATTAAAGGTAGTGGCATCGAAGTAAGTATATATGAATCTGTAGCTATTGGTACAGGTTTACAGGCTAACAACCCTTGGTTACAAGAAATGCCAGATCCAATTTCCAAAGTAACTTGGGAAAACGTTATTGCGGTTTCTCAAAAAACAGCGAAAGAGTTGGGCGTAGCTCAGGGCGATTGGGCGAAAGTGACAGTTAAAGGTGGAACAATAGAATTGCCGGTACTTATTCAACCTGGACAAGCAAATGGTACAATATCAATTGCTTTGGGTTATGGAAGAACTGCTGCAGGTAAAGCAGGTAATACAGGTCAAAATGTTTACCCTTGGGTATCTAATGGTCAATATTGGACTACTGATGCTAAAATTGAGAAAACAAAAGATAACTATACGCTTGCACAAACACAAACTCACAATACTTTGATGGGACGTACAGCTGTTGTACAAGAATCAGTATTGTCAGAGTATGTAAAGAATGCTAAGGCGGGTCGTTATGAACCTAAAATAGGAACATCAGAGGGTGAAAAAAGTCCATATCAAATTACGCTTTGGAATGGTCACGAGAAACAAAACCATAGTTGGGGAATGGTTATTGATTTAAATAGCTGTACAGGTTGTGGTTCATGTTTAGTAAGTTGCCAGGCTGAAAATAACGTAGCTGTGGTAGGAAAAGCCGAGGTTGCTCGTGCAAGAGAGATGCATTGGATAAGAATCGATAGATATTATAGTTCTACTTACGAACATGATGAGGCTCTTGATAAGTATGGAATGATTGATGGATTCAAGAAGTTGGAAGAAGCTGCTGAAAATCCTGAAGTGGTATTCCAGCCTATGATGTGTCAACATTGTTCAAATGCACCTTGTGAAACAGTTTGTCCAGTATTGGCAACGACTCACAGTTCAGAGGGATTGAATCAAATGACATATAATCGTTGTATTGGTACTCGTTATTGTGCAAATAACTGCCCTTATAAAGTGCGTCGTTTCAATTGGTTTAAATATTTTGAAAATGACAATTTTGATTATCACATGAACAGTGATTTAGGAAGAATGGTATTGAATCCTGATGTTACTGTTCGTTCTCGTGGGGTAATCGAGAAATGTTCAATGTGCGTTCAACGTATCCAGGCAGGAAAATTAACTGCTAAGAAGGAGCGTAGAAGACCAGTTGATGGTGAAATTCAAACAGCTTGCTCGCAATCATGTCCTACAAATGCAATTACATTTGGAGATATGTTAGATCCTGAGTCAGAAATTTCGAAGATGTTAAAAGTTGAAAGTGAAGGTCGTGCCTTTAACGTATTGGAAGAGATTAACGTTAGACCACAAATGAGCTATTTGACTAAGATTCGTAATAAGGACAAAGCGGTAGCAGCTGCACCTAAAGCAGCACATGGAGAGGGTCATCATGAAGAACACCATTAATTTGGAAGTTTTTGTGAGTCTTTTAAAAAATGAATTAAGAAAATTAAAATAAATATCTCAAAAAAATAAAACTATGCACGTAGTTTCACCAATAAGAGAAACTTTGGTACTAAACGGTAAATCCTACCATGATGTAACCGAAGATATTTGTAAGCAGGTTGAAGGTAAACCAACCAAGGAATGGAAACTAGTTTTCGGAATTTCAGTAGCAGTATTACTTTATGGTGCTGCTTGGGTATTTTGGACATGGTGGGAAGGACTTGGTGTTTGGGGTCTTAATAAAACAGTAGGTTGGGCGTGGGATATTACTAACTTCGTATGGTGGGTTGGTATTGGTCACGCTGGAACATTGATTTCTGCCGTTTTATTGTTGTTCCGTCAAAAATGGAGAACTTCAATCAATAGAGCTGCAGAGGCAATGACAATCTTTGCCGTAATTTGTGCTGCCTCATTTATCGTAATGCACATGGGTCGTCCATGGTTAGCATATTTCGCACTCCCTTTACCTAATACATTCGGTTCTCTTTGGGTAAACTTCAATTCACCTTTAGTTTGGGACGTGTTTGCGATTTCTACTTATTTCTCAGTATCTTGTTTATTCTGGTATATCGGTTTGATTCCGGATTTAGCAACGATAAGAGATAGGGCTACTGGTATGCGTAAGAAAGTATATGGAGCTTTGGCGATTGGATGGACAGGTGGTGCGAGAGCTTGGGCAAGATACGAAGATGTTTCGTTAATTCTAGCAGGCCTTTCTACTCCATTAGTACTTTCAGTTCATACGATTGTATCATTTGACTTTGCAACATCAGTAATTCCAGGATGGCATACAACAATCTTCCCTCCTTATTTCGTGGCGGGTGCGATTTTCTCTGGTTTTGCGATGGTACAAAATTTGATGCTTGTTACTCGTGTTGTTTTCAAATTGGAGGATTATGTTACCTTGGAACATATTTCATTGATGAACAAAATTATTACTTTGACGGGTTCTGTAGTAGGTATTGCTTATATCACCGAATTCTTCATTGCTGCTTATTCAGGTGTTGAATACGAACAATATGCTTTCATCAACCGTGCAACTGGTCCATTGTGGTGGTCATATTCGGCAATGATGGCTTGTAATGTGATTTCTCCTCAAGCATTTTGGTTCAAGAAAGTACGTGAAAATATCTTAGTTTCTTTTGTAATGGCGGTTATTGTAAATATCGGTATGTGGTTTGAGCGTTTCGTAATTATCGTAACTTCACTTCATAGAGATTATTTACCGTCAAGTTGGACATATTTTACACCTCGTATGGGTGATATTTCTGACTATATATTCTCATTTGGATTTTTCTTTACTGCCTTCTTCTTGTTTGCAAAATTCTTGCCTGTCATCAATATGGCAGAGGTGAAATCAGTTCTGAAATCATCTTCCGAGAGTTATCCGGGTAAAAAGAAAACAACAGTATAATAAGAAATTTTAAACCATTCAGATAAAATGGCAGATAACAAATATTTAGTAGGTGTTTTTGATGATGGGGATGAGCTTCTCCATGCTGTAGAGGATGCAAGGCATCAAGGTGTGAAAATTCATGAAGTTTATACACCATTTGCAGTACACGGCTTAGACCGTGCAATGGGTTATAGTTTCCCAAGAATGGGGGTTGCTGCTTTTTCTTTTGGAATTACAGGAACAATCTGTGCCTTGCTACTTACCTTTTGGACAATGGGATTTGATTGGCCTATCAATGTAGGAGGGAAAAATTTTATGCCTTTTCCTACAAACGTGCCAGTTGTTTTTGAGTTGACGGTATTATTGGCGGCTTTCGGTATGTCTTTTACATTCTTTTATATGGAAGATTTAGGCCCAACTGCAAAACCAATTATATTTGATGAAAGAAGTACCGATGATAAGTTTATTATGGCGATTGATTTATCAAAAAATAAATTATCGGAGGGCGATATTACTCAATTATTGAAGGGGTTGGGTGCATCCGAAGTAAATATTAAAGAAGTATAAGATTGATCTGATTATCAATAAAAGAATTAAAAGATGAAAATTTCAATAAAAAATATTTCGCTTGCATTATCAATAGCTGGATTTGCATCCATGTCATTGACATCTTGTAGCGATAATAATAGCACTGGCTGGGAATTCGCTCCCAATATGTACAATTCTCGTGCATATGAACCTTTGACTCAATGGCGTGCCAATACCGTTAATCCTGATGGCAAGGATATGAGAAGCCCAGTAGAAGGAACTGTTGCTAGAGCCAATTATAAAACATCATTTGTTCAGGACGATAGTACTGTCATTAATGACTTGATGGTTTATGATTTGCCTAAAGATAGTATCCAAGTGGCAGAGGTATCTTTGAAAAATCCAATCCCTTGGTCTGAAAAAGCAGAAGAGGAAGGAAAAGTTTTATACGAAAGAAATTGCCAACATTGTCACGGTGAAAAAGGTGCTGGTGATGGACCGGTAGGTAAAGTCTATAAAGGTGTTCCAAATTATGCTTCAGATGCATACAAAAATATGAATGATGGTCACATTTACCATGTTATTACTTATGGTAAAAATCGTATGTGGGCTCATGCATCACAAGTTAATCCTGAAGAGCGTTGGAAAATTGTACATTATGTACATAGATTGCAATTAGGTAACTAAACTAAAATGGATTTATATTTTGTATAAATCAATCCCGAAATGGGAATTTTGAAGATATTTTAATTATTAACACTCTTTAATTGTAAGAGTTCAAATTTAAAGAAAATGGCTCATAATACTCACGAAATTCCTTCTACTGAAGAAAGATTTGAGTTTAAATCTGAAACCAAACGAAGCCTGATTATTGCCGCTCTAATCGGTGTTGCAATGGTTGTGGTTGGTGCGTTTTTATTATCTAAAGGCTGGTCAATAGGTGTTTGGGAAGCTCATGGATCTGGTCATGCGGCTTCTGGACATGAAGCGGCCGGTCATGCCGGACATGGAGAAGGGCATGGTGCAACATTATTTAGTAGAATTATTGCTAATATTTGGATGAATAGTGTCTATTTCCTAGGAATTTCGGTAGTAGGTGCTTTTTTTATCTCTTATAATTATGTAGCAAAGGCAGGTTGGTCATCGTCAATCAAACGTGTGGCTGAAGCTTTTCCATCATTTATTCTTGTTCCAGGGATAATCTTAATTATTATCATGTTAGTGCCTGCAACAAGACACATTGTGATGCACTGGACTCATGATGGTATTATGGATCCTGCTTCAGAAAACTATGATAAAATTATTTCTGGTAAATCTTGGTATTTAAATATGCCTTTCTTCTTGGTAAGATTATTTGCCTATGTAATTGTTTGGTATCTTGGTGCAAAAATGATTCGTAAATATTCACTATTAGAAGATGAAAATCCAGGAACTGAATATTACTACAAAAGTAGAAATATGTCAAAATTTTTCTTGATATTTTTTGCTGTAACGGCTTCTACATCTGCATGGGATTTATCTATGTCTGTTGATACTCACTGGTTTTCGACAATGTTTGGTTGGTATCACTTGGCTAGCTGGCACGTAGCAGGTTTGGCAACAATGATGTTTGCGATCTTAACATTGAAAGACCAAGGATATCTAAAAGCTGTAAATGAAAATCATTTGCACGATTTAGGTAAATTTATATTTGGTTTTTCTGTTTTCTGGACTTACGTATGGTTTTCACAATATTTATTGATATTCTATGCCAATCTTCCTGAAGAAACAATATACTTTAGAGAGAGATTTACAGGTTTTCAAGGTAGATATTGGTGGCCGTTTCATATTAGTTTATTGTTAAATTTCTTCTTCCCTTTCTTGATTTTAATTGCAAGAAATTCGAAAAGAAGAGCAACATTCCTAAAATTAGGAAGTGCGTCTGTTATTATCGGTCATTGGTTTGACTTTTATCAAATGCACATGCCAGGAATCGCTAAAGATCAAGGAGGTATTGGAATCATTGAGTGGGGAACAACCTTGACTTTTGCAGCATTATTCATATATTTTGTGGCAAATGAGCTATCTAAAGCTAATCTTTATCCAAAAAACCACCCGTTTTTGGAAGAAAGTTTACACCACGATATTTAATTTGGCATAAACTTTTTACGGGTACAAGAAGTTTACATTTAACTTACAAACTTATTTAATATGACATTATTGATTGTAGCATTAGCCATTGTGTTTATTGTTCTTACAGCGATAGTAATTTCAAAAACACAGTCCCTATTAAAAGGGGTGAAGGGAGAGACTGAAGACAGCGATTCTGCTGTTGATGGAGCTAATAATATTAATGCAATTGCGTTAATATCGTTTTGGATTGCAGCATTTATTGGAATTATTTGGTCTTTTGACTATGCAAAGAAAGATTTTTTAATTTCTTTCGGAGATCTTCCAAAAGCAGCATCTGTCCATGGAAAAGAAACCGATTATTGGTTTTGGTTCGGTATGGCGGTGATAACGGTAGCTTTTATTTTGGTAAATACGGTTTTGTTTTTCTTTGCTTTCAAATACCGTTATAACAAAAATAGAAGAGCTCATTTTTACCCACATAATAATACTTTAGAGATTGTTTGGACAATTATTCCAGCTATTGTAATGGCAGGTTTAGTATTCACAGGTTTGAGAGTATGGAATAGTGTGATGTCTGATGCTCCGGCAGGTGCTGAGGAAATAGAAGTGATGGGTAAACAATTTGGTTGGCAAGTACGCTATGGCGGAGTTGATAATAATAAACTTGGCAAATATAATTTCAAGTTGATTGATGATGCTAGTGGTAATGAGTTTGGTGTAGATTTCACTGATGAGAAATCTTTCGATGATTTCACTAACAGCTCAGAACTTCATATACCAAAAGGTAAACCTGTTCTTTTGAAAATTAGAGCAAGAGATGTATTGCATAGCTTATTTATTCCTCACATGAGGGTTAAAATGGATGCGGTACCTGGAATGCCTACCAAGTTTTGGTTTATTGCTGATAAAAGTACAGAAGATATGAAAAAAGAGACTAATAATCCTGACTTTAAGTACGAAATTGCTTGTACTGAGGTTTGTGGAAGAAGTCACTTCGCCATGAAACTAATCTTAGTAGTCGATGAGCCTGCGGATTATGAAAAATGGAAAAAAGAACAAAAAACTTTGTTAGCAACTAATCCAAAGTATTTAGATTTAGTACCAACGAATTTAAAAGCTAAAGCTTTGAAATACTTGCCAGTTGAAGAAACTGCTGCAAGTGATTCGACAGCGGTAGCTTCAGCTTCAAACTAAATATTAACTAAAAATTTATTAAACTTTAAAATATGGCAGCAGTAGCACAAGAAGGTGTGCATATTCACGAACATGATGATGCACACGGTCATCACGAGCCGCAAAGTTTTATCAGAAAGTATATATTTTCTGAAGACCATAAAGTGATTGCTAAACAATATCTAATTAGTGGTATCGTTTGGGCAATTATCGGTGGATTTTTATCGCTAGTTTTTCGTTTACAATTAGGTTTTCCAGGTATTGACTTAGGTTGGTTAAAGCCAATCTTAGGAGAAAGATGGTTTGACGAAACTGGAAAATTAGATCCAAATTATTATTTGGCATTAGTTACAATGCACGGAACTATCATGGTATTCTTTGTATTGACTGCTGGTCTAAGTGGTACTTTCTCAAATTTCTTGATTCCTCTACAAATAGGTGCAAGAGATATGGCATCTGGATTTATCAATATGCTATCGTATTGGTTCTTCTTTTTGTCGAGTGTAATTATGTTTCTATCTTTATTTGTAGAAGATGGTCCTGCTGGTGGTGGTTGGGTAATTTATCCTCCTTTAAGTGCATTGAAAGATGCAGCACCAGGTTCTGGAACAGGTATGACATTGTGGTTGATAAGTATGGCTATTTTCATTGTGTCCAGCTTATTGGGAAGTGTCAATTATATTACTACTGTGATTAACTTACGTACTAAGGGTATGACATTTGACAAAATGCCGTTAACAATTTGGGCGTTTACATTCACAGCTATCCTTGGTGTACTTTCATTCCCAGTATTGTTGTCTGCAGCTTTATTGTTGATTTTTGACCGTAGCTTTGGAACTAGTTTTTATTTATCTGATATTTATATTAATGGACAAGCATTGCCAAATCAAGGTGGTAGTCCAATTCTATTCCAACACTTATTTTGGTTCTTAGGTCACCCTGAGGTTTATATAGTAATTCTACCTGCTTTAGGTATGACTTCAGAAATTATCGCAACAAATTCAAGAAAGCCAATTTTTGGATATAAAGCGATGATTTTCTCTATGTTGGGAATTATGTTCTTAGCGTTTATCGTATGGGCTCACCACATGTTCGTAACAGGTATGAATCCGTTCCTAGGTTCGGTATTTATGTTATTAACTTTGATTATTGCGGTTCCTTCTGCGGTAAAAGCATTTAACTATATTACAACGATGTGGAAAGGAAATATCATTTTCACTCCAGCAATGTTGTTTTCAATAGGTTTGGTATCATTCTTTATTTCGGGTGGAGTAACGGGAATCATTCTTGGAAATAGTGCATTGGATATTCAATTGCACGATACTTATTTCGTTGTTGCTCACTTCCACTTAGTAATGGGTTCTGCGGCATTCTTTGGAATGGTAGCTGGTGTTTATCATTGGTTCCCTAAAATGTTTGGAAGAATGATGAATAATACCTTAGCATATATTCACTTCTGGGCAACATTCATAGGTGCATATTTGGTATTTTTCCCTCAACATTATTTAGGTATAGCAGGATTCCCAAGAAGATATTATGCTTATACAGGTTTTGATTTTACAAATAAATATCAAGATTTAGCAGAATTAAGCACAATTGCTGCAATCGTAGTTTTTGTTGCTAACTTAATTTTTGTTTTCAATTTTATATATTCTATATTCTGGGGTAAAAAAGCATCAGCTAATCCATGGAAATCAAATACTTTGGAGTGGACAACTCCGGTAAATGTTGGACACGGAAACTGGGAGGGAGAAATTCCTACAGTTTATCGTTGGCCTTATGATTATAGCAAGCCAGGTGCAGCAGACGATTTCATTCCGCAAAATGTTCCTTATTCTGCAACTCCTGAATCTAATCTACCAGAAGAAGCTGAATTAGTAGCAGAAGAGAAAGAAATAGAAAGTATAGAATACAATCATAGTATTCCAGACTGATTTCAAAAATAGGTGCCGGTTTATCCGGCACTTAAACTGATATGAATAACGAAAAAATATTCAGAAATTTAGGATATTGGACAATTGCAGCTATCTACTTTCTTATTTTGGTAGGTGGAATTGTAAGAGCCACTGGTTCGGGAATGGGATGCCCTGATTGGCCGAAATGTTTTGGTTTATGGATTCCCCCAACTGATTTAACGGAGCTTCCTATTAATTATAAAGAAATATATGGGGCAAAATTAAAAGGTGAGGTCGAATTTAATGTATATAAAACATGGACTGAATATTTGAATAGATTAGTTGGTGTATTGATAGGGATATTAGTATTTCTGACTGCATTAAGTTCTTTTATAGTATATAGAAAAAAAGATGTACAGATTACTAAATTAAGCATTATAGCTTTTTTGTTGGTCGTATTTGAGGGGTGGCTTGGTTCGAAAGTTGTATCTACCGAATTACATCCGTTGATGGTCACTATCCACATGATTTTATCTTTGGTAATAGTTTTTGTACTGCTTTATGCTGTTACAAAGTCATACCGTGGTGTAATCTCGATAGAAGAAATTCGGAATGTAAACTCTATTAGTTTTATACTGAAATTGTCAATTTTATTAACCACTGGTCAAATATTATTGGGGACACAAGTAAGAGAAATGGTGGATTTAGTAGCCGGAAGTATGGGTGAAGGGCAACGAGAAAGTTGGGTAAGCCATTTGGGGGGTAAATTTTATATTCATGCAATATTTTCGATGGTGATAGCATTTGTAAATATCTGGATATATATTTTGGTAAGGAAAAATTCAGAAGGTATAGGTCTGTTGAATACAATTTCTTTGCTCTTATTGATAATTGTAATTATTGAAATGTTGAGCGGAATCACTTTAGGATATTTAGGTTTCCCTCATTTTGCACAGCCAATTCATTTGACGTTGGGTCTATTATTGGTAGGAGTTCAATCGTTAATGTATTTGATAATCAATAAAGAGAAGATATTCTCAGAAATCCATCAATAAAAATAAATGAATATTGCGATTTTTCGACATATTATTGCTCAAAAAGCAAGAGCGTTCTTTGAAATAACTAAATTCAGATTATCTATAACTGTGGTATTTTCAGGTGCTTTTGGCTTTATTTTAGCCTCAAGTCAACTAGATTGGGTTAGGTTAATATTATTTTGTGTTGCTGCTTTTTGTACAACTGCTGCTGCTAATATTATTAACCAAATCATTGAAATAGATTTGGATAAATTAATGTCAAGAACTCAAAACAGACCACTTCCGAGTGGAAAGTTAACCATCAGTGAAGCTGCAATGTTTGGGGCAATCATGGCAATTATAGCAACCTACATATTATTCTACCATTTGAATATGAAAGCAGGTTTATTAGCCATACTTTCGATGGTACTTTATGGTTTTGTATATACACCCATGAAAAGAGTAGGTCCGATTGCTGTTGCTATTGGGGCATTACCTGGAGCATTTCCTCCTTTAATTGGTTGGGTTGCTGCTAAAAATCATTTTGGTTTAGAGCCAGGAATATTGTTTGCTATTCAGTTTTTTTGGCAGTTTCCTCACTTTTGGGCAATTGCTTGGGTATTAGATGAAGATTACAAGAAAGCAGGCTTTAAATTATTGCCATCCAAGGGTGGTAAGGATTTAAACTCAGCGATTCAAATTATGATTTATACCTTGTTTTTATTACCGTTATGTTGGGTACCTCATTATTTAGGTATGACAGGCATAAATTCTGGTGTAATCGCATCTATTTGTGGCGTGCTTTTTTTAGCTCAAACATTTCATTTAATGAGGAAAATAGACAGAAAAGCTGCACTTCAGTTAATGTTCGGTTCGTTTGCCTATTTGCCTTTAGTGCAAATAGCTTATTTATTCGATAAATTGTAAAGAAAAACAACATGAATAAAAATAATAAATCGCTTAGTTCCAATGCAAATATCATAGCAGAAGAGCCAAAAGCTGTCTTGTCGGTAAATAAATGGAAATTTATTGTATGGTTATTCATTATTACAATAATTATGCTTTTTGCTTCACAAACAAGTGCTTATTTGGTTCGACGTGCTGAAGGAAATTGGACAGAATTTGAAATACCGACTGTTTTTTGGATAAGTACATTAATATTGGTTATCAGTAGTGGATTCATGTATTTGTCATCAAAAGCTATAAAAGCTAATGAAATATCAAAACTAAAGTTAAATGTAGCAATTACTTTTATATTTGGGATAGTATTTTTAGTATTGCAATACCTTGGATGGCAAGATTTACAAGCTCAGGGTGTGTTTTTAAAGGGAAATCCATCAGGTTCGTTCTTTTATGTTTTTACAGGATTGCACATGGCACATTTAGTACTCGGATTGGGTATTTTAATGGCAACGTTTATCATGGCATTTAGAATGAAAATTGATTCGAAGAACTCGTTATTGGTAGAAATTTGTGCAACTTCTTGGCATTTTTTGGATATTCTTTGGATTTATTTATTTGTGTTTTTATTATATTTCAGATAATTATTTTTTTGACTATTTTTGGGTCAAATTTTAGATTAAAAATTTTATTAACAAAGGCGAAAACCGCTAACAGATTGTATTTATGGCAAGTGCAAAAACCTCTACGACCGCAGAACACTTACTTTGGAAAGGTGGCGTGCAACCAATGAAAGTTGGTTATGGAAAATTAATGATGTGGATATTTTTATTATCAGACACATTCACTTTCTCGGCGTTATTAATTTCTTATGGTTTGGTTCGTTATAGTTTTCCTACATTTGAAGGTTTACGAAAAAACTTTGAATTTTCTACTACATGGTGGCCTATCCCTGAAAGGGTTTTTGAAGCTGTACCATTTTTACATGGTGTTTCTGCTCCCTTGGTGTTTGTGGGAATCATGACTTTTATCCTCATTATGAGTTCAGTTACAATGGTATTGGCTGTTGAGGCAGGACATAGAAGAGATAAAGCTGATGTTGAAAAATATATGTTGTGGACAATTCTTGGCGGAATAGCTTTCTTGAGCTCACAAGCGTGGGAATGGTCTCACTTTATCCATGGAACAGAAGAAGGCTTAACTTTGGCGGATGGTACTAAAATTTTTGGTGCTAATTTGACGCACAACCAATATGGACCTGCGGCTTTTGCAGATTTCTTTTTCTTCATTACTGGTTTCCACGGAACTCACGTTTTGTCAGGTGTTGTTCTAAATGTATTGGTATTTTACAATGCAGCTAATGGTGTTTATGAAAAAAGAGGACACTATGAAATGATTGAGAAAGTTGGCTTATATTGGCACTTCGTTGACTTGGTATGGGTGTTTGTATTTACATTCTTCTATCTTGTTTAACAAATATTTTGGATATATATAAAAAAATTTAAAGATATGGCACATCATATAGAAGATGGAGAAAAAGCTCCATCACAAACAAAAGAAATTTGGAAAACATTCTGGATTTTGTTGGGAATTACAGCAGCTGAATTCGTAATAGCATTTACAATAGATGCAGATGTATTCAAGTGGACTAAAATCGGGATATTTATTCTTCTAACGATTGTAAAAGCTTATTTTATTGTTGCAATATTTATGCACCTAAAGCACGAGGTAAAAGCTCTCATTTGGACTATAATTTTACCTTGCTTATTTGTAGTTTGGCTTGTAGTTGCCTTGATAGTAGAAGGCTCTGCAATTGGAACTGTAAGATTAAACATTTTTAACTAAAACGCTGTTTTCTCTTGTAGAGAACAAATGTTAAATTGATTTAATTGTATAACATGCAAAAAAATACTAGAAAAGTCGGAATACTAATTGCAATATTAGCCGTTCCGACTTTTATTTTTGTCCTGCTAAGACTCTTTGGACAAAATTATTATAAATTACCTTATTACATGCCCAAACTAGATGATTCGGGAGAGGTAATAATACAAAATGGTGATACCGTTTTTCATCAAATCCCTGAATATAAGTTACTCAACCAAGATGGTAAGCTTTTTTCAACGGCATCGCTCAAAGGAAAAATTTATGTAGCTGACTTCTTTTTTACAAGATGTGGCACAATTTGCCCTAAACTAAGTACTAATTTATCGAGAGTACAAAGTATTTTTTCCGCAGATACCAATGTTGTTATTCTCTCGCATACGGTAGATCCTAAGCATGATTCATCTTCTGTATTGAAAGAATATGCAAAAAAGTATGATGCAAAAGATGGCAAATGGATTTTTTTGACAGGAGATAAAGAAGAAATTTATAAAATTGCCATAGAGGGGTATAAGCTTGCTGTTGCTGATGCCTCCACTTATGATAAAAATGTAAAGTCAATCGACGAAACTTTTATCCATTCAGATAAGTTAATGTTAATAGATAAGCATGGATTTGTGCGAGGAATCTATGATGGAACTAAAATTACTGATGTTGAAAGACTCATCGGTGAAATTAAAGTATTGACAGAAATATATAAAAGCCGTAAAGAAAACTAAGCTAATATGGAAAACTTGAATGATAAACAGAATAAACAATCGATGACGGTTGTGAATGTAATTTCGATTTTGATACCAGTTGTCGTGGCAATTTTATTAGGTATTAGACAAAAAATTGATTTAGGTATCTGGACAAAAACACTCCCGCATATCATTGGTGCGATAAATACACTAACATCACTTTCGTTAATTATTGGGTTTGTTTTGATTAAGAAGAAAAATATAGAAAGCCATCGGAAAATAATGACAGTAGCCTTTGGGCTAGGAGCATTGTTTTTGGTTTGTTATGTATTATACCATGTAAGCAATGAATCAACGATTTTTGGAGGACAAGGGCTAATTAGATATGTATATTATTTTGTATTAATTAGTCATATCGCCTTGTCACTAATTGTATTACCATTAGTCTTGAGAGCTTATTATTATGCTTGGACTGGAAATTATAAAATGCACCAAAAATTAGCAGTATTTGCATTTCCGATTTGGTTGTATGTTTCGGTTACTGGGGTGATAGCTTACTTAATGATAAAACCATACTATTTATGAGAAAAAATATTTTGTTGGGTATATTCTTCGTACTAATTTCAACAGTTAGCTCAGTGGCACAATGTGCGTTATGTAGAGCTACAGTCACAAGCAATTTGAGCGAAGGAAGGGGAGTTATTGGAACTGGTATAAATGGTGGAATTTTGTTTTTATTGGTTGTTACCTATTTGACAATACCCACTTTGATTTGGGTTTGGTATCGAACCGCAAAAAAAGAAATGAAACTAAAACAAATCAGTTAAAAAATACAAGACGCCTCAATTTTATAAGTTGAGGCGTTTTTATTTGAAAAAGAAATAGAAAATAAGAATATTTTTAAGAATAGAATTGTAGTTTTGCAAAGAAGCAAAAAACATAAATTGAAATGGCAAAGCATATTTTGTTAATGGATGGACCTGATGCTAAAGGATTAATCTTTAACGTAACGAGTGTACTCTATAAAAATGAATGTAATATTATTTCACAGGATGAATATGTAAGTCCTGCCAATGGAACAGATGAAGGGCAATTTTTTATGCGAACAGAATTTGAATCGCCTGAAGAACTTGAGCCAGAAAAAGTATTAAGAGACTTAAGCTTGGCAATTAATTCTCCTAAAATTCATCTTAGAATCAATCCAAAAAAGAAAAAGGATATTGTGATTTTGGCAACAAAAGAACATCATTGTTTGTCAGACTTATTAATAAGGTATAATTTTGATGAGTTAGATGCAAATGTGTTGGCAGTTGTCAGTAATTATAATACACTTCAGCCATTTGTGAGTAAATTTGGAATTCCGTTTCATTATATTTCACACGAACATAAATCGAGAGAAGAACATGAAGAAGCGATACTAAGAACTTTAGAGATTTATCGTCCAGAGTATTTAGTCCTAGCCAAATACATGAGAGTTCTCTCACCAGGATTTGTAGCCAATTATCCAAATAAAATAGTAAATATACATCATTCATTTTTACCAGCATTTATAGGTGCAAATCCATATAGGCAAGCTTATGAAAGAGGTGTGAAAATTATAGGTGCAACAGCACATTTCGTAAATAATAATCTTGACGAAGGTCCGATTATTGCACAAAACGTAAAAGAAGTGAATCATAGCTATTTAGCTGCTGATATGGCGAGAGAAGGGAAGGAAGTGGAGAAATCTGTATTGACTCAGGCGTTAAAATTAGTCTTTAACGACAAGGTATTTATATATGGTAATCGAACCGTAGTTTTATAAATTTTGGTTTTCTGCATTAACATCTACGATTAGATGTTAATGCAGAAAATCAAAATCATTTGTTAAGAATTAAAAACTCTACCCGACGATTTTGAGCTTTGCCCTCGTCGGTGTCATTACTAGCGATAGGCTTAGTTTCGCCAAATCCTACACTAGTGACTCTAGATGCTGGAATTTTTTTCGATAATAAATAGGATTTTACCGCTCCGGCACGTTCTTCAGAAAGTTTTTGGTTAGTTTCGTTTGTTCCAACGTTATCGGTATGTCCTTGTATTTCAATGCTTAAACTTGGGTTTTCTTTCAAAGATTCAGCGATTCTATCCAACTCGGGATAAGAATCTCTACGCAAAGTAGCTTTGGCATATTCAAAGAAAATATTGTTTAATAATACTTTTTCTCCAACTTTTATAGGTACAAGTTTCAACTCGTCACCAACAATCTCCTGATATTCTTTAATTTCAGTTAAATCGATATTCTTACCAACAGCAATAAAGTCCTTAGCAATCGCTCTGTAAGAGTATTTATTACCATAAGGCAAAACTATCTTATATTCTCCTGTAGATGGGTTAGAATAAGCCTCACCGATTTCTTCTCCATCTGGCAAAGTTTGATAGACGATTTTGGCCTCAATCGGTTTTCCAGTTTTGGAATCAATGACTTTTCCGCTAATTAAAACGACAGGTGTAGGGGTTGTGGTCGAAGCGTTTACGGGAGAATTTCCTGCTGCTAAATTTTCCTGTTCAGTTTTACGATTATTGTTTGCTCCACCTAAGCCTGCGATAGATTCTTTTTCAATAGTTTTTTGGGTATCTTTTAATCGAAAACGAATAATATCTCCTTTCCCCAATGAGTTATGTTTGGTACTCATGTAAGCAAACTCACCAGAAGCTGAAATACTATATGACATTTCGTTGACATCAGAATTAACTTTATTTCCTAAGTTTATAGGTTTCGACCAGCGTTTCCAACTTCTATCAAGCCGCTTCGATACCCAAATATCAGTTCCTCCTAAACTACCTTTTCTATCAGATGCAAAATAAAGCGTATAATTATCTGAAGCTAAAAATGGAGTTGTTTCAGTAAAATCACTATTAATATCAGCTCCTAAGTTCTCAGGTTTTGACCATTTACCTTCACGACTCAAAAAACAAACATACAAATCATCTATTTTACTATTTTTACGTTCACTAAAGGCCAATATGAGGGTTTTACCATCATTAGAAAGGCAGGCAGTGAGATATTGACCACGGCAAAAGTCATTAAATTTCGGAATGTCAACTACCTGGGGTTCAGACCAACCTGTTTTGGTACGCTTACAAATAGAAAGCCCAGCTTCATTTTCTCGTTTGCCATTTTTATATACTCCTGAGATAAGAACAGAGTTTCCATCTGGAGTAATACTAAAAAGGTCATTGTATTGATCTTTATTGATACTATTGGGCATTCGGCGAGCGATAGTCCATGAACCTCCTCGGTCTTCAGAATACCAAACATCTTGGCTTCCTTTTGCCCCGTAATTATTAGAAGGATGACTGACCCGACCGAAATAAAGTGTTTTGCCATCAGGAGAAATGATGGGATTCAGCTCATTGTATTCTGTATTAAGAGCAGACCCGAGAGGCTCAGGAGTTTGGGATAAAGCTAAAAAATGGTAAGATAAAAATATAGTAAAAAATGAGACAACTTTAGACATAAAATTTATCGATTTTAAGAAAAAAATGTAAGCTATAATTAAATTAACGCAATGACCGAGCCAAAAAATATGAAAATATAAAAAAACCGTTTAATTTACTTAGATTTGTGTAAAAATCGAAAGAAAAATAGGAAAACGAGAAGAAATATTGAAAAATGAGTATAAATCAAATTTTCGAGTCATTTGAAAAGCTAAAAGTATTAATCATAGGGGATGTAATGATAGACTCTTACATAATCGGAAAAGTAGAAAGGATTTCTCCGGAAGCACCTATTCCGATAGTAAATGTGAAGAGAAAAGAAAAAAGGTTAGGAGGTGCAGGCAATGTAGCCATGAATATCAAAGCATTGGGTGCAGAAGCGATTTTGTGTGCAGTGGTAGGAAAAGATTCAGATGGAAATGATTTGATTGACTTATTGAAAGAAAGTGAACTTTCTATCGATGGAATTATTCAATCAGAATCGAGAATTACGACTGTAAAGCAAAGAATTATGGCAGGCTCACAACATATTGTTAGGATTGATTCGGAGATGGATGAATTGATTAATTCAACAGAAACCGCAGCATTATTAAATTGTATCGATAAGCTATCAGAGAAAGTAGATGTAATAGTTTTTGAAGATTATGATAAAGGTGTTTTATCTGCAGAATTAATTCAAAAAACAATAGACATAGCTCAAAAAAAGGGAATTCCAACGATTGTAGATCCCAAAAAACGAAACTTTTTTAATTATCAAGGGGCAGATATTTTCAAACCAAATTTAAAAGAATTAAAAGAAGGCTTAAAAATAGATATAAATGTCGAAGACTTAGAAAATCTCCAAAAAGTGGTAGAAAAGGCGAAAAATACATTGGGAGTAAAAGGTATTTTTCTGACATTATCCGAAAAAGGAGTATATTTAGATTTTGACAGCGAAAAAATAATTATCCCCGCTCATTTAAGAAGTATAACCGATGTGTCAGGTGCTGGAGATACAGTAGTAAGTATAGCTGCGTTGTGTTTGGCATTGAAACTAAAGCCACAAAATATTGCAGCAATGGCAAATTTGGGAGGGGGATTGGTTTGCGAATACGTAGGAGTAGTACCAATAAACAAAAGTAAGTTGCAAGAGGAATATGAGAAATTAAATAAAAAAGCACTTGAATAAAAATTCAAGTGCCATTAATTATTTAGATGATGGTTTGAATGGAATTGAAATCTTGCCTTGTTTATTTAAAGTATAAACAACAACACCAACTGCCACAGCGGCTAAACCGAATAAAACACCCTTTTTCATTGTCGTAAGTATTAAATTGTGTCTGAATATAAGTACAACGTAAAGATAAATAAAATGTTTTATTTGTCTTAAAAAAAACTTAAAAAATTATTGAATGGATAAAATTCAATAGTTAAATAAATATACTTTAACTTAAACAAAGTAAAAAATATACAATCAAAATACAAATCAAGGAAAATATTAGATATAAATATTAAGTTCATTTTAAGAAATAAAATTAAAAATTAAATAATTTGGATAAATATAAAGGATTAGTGATGCGTTCAACCGGTTCGTGGTATGATGTTCGAACCGAAGAAGGAGAAATAATACAGTGTCGCTTAAAGGGTAAATTCAAAATAAAAGGATTAAAAGTAACAAATCCGATTGCTGTTGGCGATAACGTAATATTTGAACCTGAAGATGAGGTTCGAAACACGGGCATTATTGTAGAAATTCTGCCAAGAGAAAATTATATCATCAGAAAATCTGTTCATAAAACTGGGCATGGGCATTTATTAGCAAGTAATATCGATCAAGCAGTATTAATTGTAACATTGACTTTTCCACGAACGTCCTTAGGGTTTATTGATAGATTTTTAGTAGCCGCAGAATCGTTCAGAATTCCGACAGTCATAATCTTTAATAAATTAGATTTATTGGAGGAGGAACAAGTGCAATATCAAAAAGAGCTGAAAGATTTGTATGAATCATTAGGATATCCATGTCTAATGACATCGGCAACAAATGAAATAGGGATTGAAGCGTTTAGGGAAATATTAAGTCATAAAGTTTCCTTAATTTCAGGGCATTCGGGAGTGGGGAAATCTACATTAATAAATAAAATTTCCCCTACTTTGAATCTTCCGACTTCTAATGTATCTACATTTGCAAATAAAGGGGTACATACAACAACATTTGCCGAGATGTTTGAGTTATCTACAAATACGTACATAATTGATTCACCCGGTATTAAGGAGTTAGGATTGGCAGATATAGAACCAGAAGAAATAAATCATTATTTTCCTGAGATTTTTGAACTAAAAAGTGATTGTAAATTTCATAATTGTATGCATCTTGACGAGCCGGCTTGTGCTGTCAAAAAAGCAGTAAATGAGGGGAAAATAGCCGGAAGTCGATATATTAGTTATCTGAGTATGGTGGAAGGAGAGGATAATAGAAAATAAAAAAATGAATAAAACGTTTTAAACATAGAAAAATTATACATCAATGCTTGAAAAAGGAAATTCTACGAATTACCCCCAATAGAAATAATTGAGTAAAAATAGTTCGTGTTTTTTGTAATAATTGTAATTTTGCCAGACGATAAACATAAGTCTATGGAAGAAGAAATTGTAGAAGTAGAAGTACGTTACTCCGAAAAAGAAAAATACCTTGTCTTCGATCAAGAGTTTATGCCTCACATAGACTCTATGTACAATTTTGCATTTAAGTTGACAAACGATGAAGATGATGCTAACGATTTGGTACAAGATACCTATTTGAAGGCATTTCGGTTTATCAATTCATTTGAAAGGGGTACAAATGCAAAGGCGTGGTTGTTCAGAATATTGAAAAATAGCTTCATAAACGATTATAGAAAAAGAAGCAGAGAACCTTCAAAGGTTGATTATCAGGATGTAGAAACTACTTACAACTCGACAGAAGATGCAGAGATAGAAGCAACCACAGACCTAAGAACAGAAACTGTTCAGGATATGATTGGGGATGAGGTAGCAAATGCCCTCAATAGTTTGCCAGTAGATTTCAAAACAGTGATTATACTATGTGATATAGAGGGATTTACTTACGAAGAGATGGCGAAAATTTTGGATATCCCCATTGGCACTGTGCGTTCGAGATTACACAGAGCAAGAAATTTGTTAAAAGAAAAACTCAAAAGTTATGCGAGTTCATTAGGTTACAAGGATGAAGGGGATTCGGAAGAGGGAGAAATTTGATAATTCTGCAACAAGTGAACGTTTTTAAAAGGAGTGTTGTTATGAAGATACTTTGACAAAAAAGACCAAGAAAGAGTATTTTACTCTAAAATTTAGATAGAAAATTAATTATAGCTATTAAATATTGAACCGAATGAAGTCTAAGTGTGAAAATCATCATAATTGTATGAAAATGATACAAGCTGTGCTTGATGGCTCCGCTACAGAGGAGGAAATAGACCACTTTAAAAAAAATATTGATGTATGCTTGCCATGTCTTGAGTCGTATGAACTTGAAAAAAGTGTAAAGACTGCCATGCAACAAAAAGTAGAGAAGAAATGTTGTCCCACAACAACGATAGCAAGTATCAAATCTAAAATTGGGTTCACAGTGGTAATCTTAGGTTTGTTGTTAATAAAAATAAAATTACTCCATTTGATATTTAATTCATAAGAAATATAAAAATTCAAAAAAAGCCATCAACTATTTCGGTTTGATGGCATTTTTATACATAATTACTGCCAAAAAAGACAAATCACCTTAAAAATATGAATGGTAAAGCAATTATTTTTTGTGCTCCTTCGGGCTCAGGAAAAACAACAATAGTAAAACATTTGCTCGATAAATATAATAATTTAGGTTTTTCCATATCGGCTTGTACTCGAGATAAAAGGGGAAGAAACGAAGAGAACGGAAAAGATTATTATTTTTTAGATATACAGGATTTTAAGGAGAGAATAGATAAAAACGAATTTGTCGAATGGGAAGAAGTATATGCAGGGGCATATTATGGAACATTAAAGACAGAAATAGAAAGATTGTGGTCGGAGGGTAAAAATGTCATATTTGATGTAGATGTGAAGGGAGGATTGAACTTGAAAAATTACTTCAAAGAAAAAGCTTTAGCCATCTACGTGAAAGTGCCTTCGATGGAAGAATTAGAAAGAAGATTACGCTCAAGGGGTACAGAGGATGAGGATAGTATATCGAGAAGAATATACAAAATGAAATTTGAAATGGAATTTCAAACAAAGTTTGATGTAATTTTACTAAATGATTCATTAGAGGAGGCTTTTGATAAAGCAGATGATTTGTATGAGAAATTTATAAATGGTGAGTTGGAAATCGCTCAAAAACCTTTGGAATTGTGAAGATAGGATTATTTTTTGGCTCGTTCAACCCGATTCATATCGGGCATTTGATTATTGCCAACACAATGGCATATACCACGGATTTGGATCAAGTTTGGCTCATTGTGTCACCACAAAATCCGTTTAAAAAAAATAAGAGCTTGTTGCACGAATTTGACCGATTGACGATGGTCGAAAGAGCTGTGGCGGATAATTATAAACTTAAAGCATCGGATGTTGAATTTTCAATGCCCAAACCCAGCTATACTATCGATACGCTCACTAAAATAAGCGAAAAATACCCATCACATGAGTTCAAATTGATTATGGGAGAAGATAATTTAGGACAATTTGAAAATTGGAAAAATTTCGATAAAATTCTTGAATATTATGAGCTTTACGTATATCCGAGACCAAATTCAGGAGTTCACGCATTCCGAGAGCACCCAAAGGTAAAGTTCGTTGAAGCCCCATTATTAGATATTTCCGCAACTTATATTAGAAATGCAATCAAGGAAGGAAAGCCTATAAGATACATGGTTTCGGAGGAAGTAGAAGCATATATAAGAATCAAAAAATTTTACCAATAAAATTAAATAATAAAAAGAGTTTTTGAGGTAATGTATTGATTATTAACTTGTTTTAATATTTATGAATATTAAAGTAACAATTATTTTACGGTAAAAATTGTCAATTTCAAATATTTACCGTAATTTTGTTCGGCAAATAAGAAAACGAAATTATTTGTTATGTTAGACTCCTCAAAGTTGCTTTACGAAGCTCTCACTTACGACGATGTTTTGCTCGTCCCGGCTTATTCCGAAGTTCTCCCAAGAGATACACAAACCAAGACATTTTTGACAAAAAAGATTCAGCTTAATATTCCTTTGATATCTGCTGCAATGGATACCGTTACGGAATATGAAATGGCTGTTGCAATGGCTCAAGAAGGTGGAATTGGATTTATTCATAAAAATATGACAATTCAGCAACAAGCAGAGCAGGTAAAAAAGGTGAAACGTTCTGAAAATGGAATGATAATAGACCCCATTACTTTGCAAGAAAATGCAACTGTTGGTGATGCGATGAGACTGATGAAAGAGTTTGGAATTGGAGGTATTCCGATTGTAGATGAAAATCAAAAATTAAAAGGAATTATTACAAATAGAGATTTGAGATTCCAGACAGATTATTCTAAGCAAGTTTCGGAAATAATGACCAAAGAAAACTTGATTGTTGGTAATGAAAAAATGGGCTTGTCGGGAGCAGAGGATATTTTAAGAAATTATAAAATAGAAAAACTACCGATAGTTGATAAAGATTATAAAATAATTGGGTTAATTACGCATCGAGATATTCTGAAAAAAAGGGACAGACCAAATGCAGCAAAAGATGAATTAGGAAGACTAATTGTAGGGGCTGCAGTGGGAGTTACGCCTGATATTGAAGCAAGGGTAGAAGCATTGATAAAAGCGGGTGTAGATGTGGTAAGTATTGATACGGCTCATGGGCATTCAAAGGGAGTTATCGACACGCTTAAGCGTATCAAAAGTGCATTCCCGAACACAGAAGTGATTGTTGGTAATATTGCGACAGAAGAAGCTGCTGAGGATTTAGCAAAAGCAGGAGCAGATGCAGTTAAAGTTGGAGTAGGTCCAGGAAGTATTTGTACTACTCGAATTATAGCTGGAATTGGTATGCCACAATTATCGGCTGTAGCAGATTCGGCAAGAGCGGCAGCAAAATATGGTGTTCCGGTGATTGCTGATGGAGGAATTCGTTTCTCAGGTGATATTGTTAAAGCCATTGCTGCGGGAGCGAGTACAATCATGATTGGTTCGTTGTTGGCAGGTACCGAGGAAGCTCCTGGTGAAATGGTTATCTATGAAGGAAGAAAATTCAAAACTTATCGAGGAATGGGATCAGTGGAAGCGATGGAGGATGGCTCTAAAGATAGATATTTTCAAGACGCAGAAGATGATATCAAAAAATTAGTTCCTGAAGGAATTGTAGGAAGAGTCCCATACAAAGGAAGAGCTGCTGAGGTTTTGTACCAAATGGTAGGTGGATTGAAAGCTGGAATGGGCTATTGCGGTGCAAAAGATATAGAAACTTTACAAAAAGCAAAGTTTGTTAAAATAACATCGGCTGGTATTAAAGAAAGCCATCCGCATGACATACAGATTATGCGTGAAGCTCCAAATTATTCGAGATAATATCGACAAACGAGAAAAAATTAAATGACTGAATTTGTTTAGAGATTATGAATTAGGTAATTTTTCTCTAAACAAATTCTTTTTTTATAAAAATAAAATGAGCCGAATACTGATAACAGGAGCAAGTGGGTTGTTGGGTAGTGCAATAGCACAAAAATTGATAGATGACGGAAACGAAGTATTTGCTTTATGCCGCCCAAACAGCGATTTATCATTATTGGAGAGAATAAAAACTAAACTAATATTTCTTGAAGGGGATATTTTGGATATTTATGCCTTAGAAAATGCTTTGAATCATAACATTGATTATGTTATTCATGCTGCTGCAGTTGTTTCATTTGCACCTAAAGATAGGAATAAAATGTTCAAAACAAATGTGGAGGGTACTGCCAATTTGGTAAATATGTGCTTGGAAAAAAAAATTAAAAAACTCTGTTATGTAAGTTCAATAGCAGCAATAGGAAAGCCAAACACTGGAAACACAGACATAGACGAAAATCAAAAATGGGAGGATTCGCCTCTTAATTCAAACTATGCTAAATCAAAATTTCAAGCAGAGCTTGAAGTGTGGCGAGGACAAGCCGAAGGATTAGATGTGGTTGTAGTAAATCCGTCGATTATTTTAGGAGAAGGGGATTGGACTAAAAGTAGTACGAAGTTATTTAAGTATGTATATGATTCTCACAAATATTATACCAAAGGAAATATTAACTTTGTTGATAGAGAAGATGTGGTAGAAATTATATGTCAATTGACTAAATCTGATATAAAAAATGAAAGATTTATTCTGAATGGGGGTACTATTAGCTATAAAGATTTTTTTGATAAAATTGCCAAACAATTCGGCAAAAAAGCCCCAAATTACACGTTAAATAGCTTTTTTATAGGATTCCTTTGGAGATTTGAAGCCGTAAGGGCATTTCTGACTGGTGGGTCGCCATTAATTACTAAAGAAACAGCAATTAATTCTAGCACGAAATTTGCTTATAATAGTATTAAAGTGCAAAAAACATTAAATGTGAATTTTACCCCCATCGATGAAACAATTGAAAGAGTATGTAAATATTTACATGAAAAATATTCCAAAAATAAGTGAAATAGTCTCAAGTAAACAAACCAATCAAAAATCTCAAAGAGTTTAGAAAAAATATTAATTAAATTAGAATAGATTTTTGATTACCGAAGAAAAAATACATGAACCAAGAGTATAGCGAAAGATATGAAAACTATGATGATGCAGGGATAAAAGCATCTGCCGAACGTTTTGAGAAAATGCTCAAAAGCGGTGTAAATGTATTTTTTGAAGAAGAAACTTTTGAAGTACTTTCAGAATATTATACATCTCAAAATAAGTGGGATTTAGCGATGAAAGTATGTAAAATAGGATTGGAACAATACCCGAATTCATTAGAATTATTATTAGATAAAGTACAGTTGCATGCCCACGTTGAGGAATTTGATGAGGCAATGAAAATATTGGATAGGGCATCGATATTTAATCCATCTGATAATGAAATAACTTATATGCGAGGAGTTATTGCAAATCTTATGGGGGATTTTGAGTTGGCGATTTATTATTTGAGAGAAGCCTTAAAGGCTTATGAAGATAAAGAGGTTGTCTATTTTCAATTGGCACAAACGTATCAAAATTATCAAAAATTTGAGGAGGCTATCCATTTTTATAAGCAAGCAATAAAATTCAAATTTCAGGAAGAAATTGCTTATTATGAGCTTGTATTTTGTATGGAACAAGCGGATGTTTTAGGAAAAAATCAGGTATATTTTCAAGAAATGGTAGATAGTAATCCATATTCTTATTATGCTTGGTTCGCACTAGGAATGTGTCAAAGTAGGCTTGGAAATTATCAAGATGCTGCTTTTGCGTACGATTATGCTGTAACAATTAATGAGAGCTTTGCTTCGGCTTGGTATAACTTAGCCCATGTTTATATGAACATGGGGCATTATAAAGATGCTAAAGAAGCCTATCAAAAAGTATTAAAAATAGAAAAAGTTTCTGCCGAAGTATTGACGCATTTGGGGGCAGCTTGCGAAAAATTAGGACAATTAGAAGAGGCGTATTCGCATTACCGAGAAGCTACAAAATTAGATGAAAACTGGGAAGATGCTTGGTTTGGTTTGGGAGCAGTTTTGTATGAACAAAAGAGGTGGTTCGAAAGTGTACATTTTATACAAAAAGCCATCAAAATAAATGATAATAATGCGGATTATTGGTTTTTATTAGGGAATACAGAAGCAAAATTAGGGAATTTTATTGCCGCCAATGAAGCATATAATCACGTAGTTTCCTTAAATCCAATGAATGCAGAAGTATGGCTCAATTGGTCGATTTTATATTTCGAACAAGAAGAATATGGAAAAGCATTTGAGATAATTTATGAAGCAATCAACGAAATACCAGATGAGGCAGATTTATTTTATCGTGCGACAGTTTATCTAATTTTTGATGGTAGTTATGGCGAAGCATATAAATACTTAGAAACCGGACTTTTGTTGGATTTCGATGCTCACGAACAAATTTATCAATTTTTTCCAAACCTCGAAACCCAGAAAACTTTACATAAGATTGTTGAACAATATAGAACGAGGTGAAATTAGCTCATTTTGCCTCGTTCTAAGGATTGAATACCTTTTTGGGATAGTGCATGTACCCCTTGAATAAGATTGGCGAATCTTGGGTCTTTTGTGAGTCCTTTTTTATATCTACCATAAATTTGTTGAATGACAACCGCATTCTTAAACAAGCCAAAGGTATAATAAAATAAAATATTCGAAATATCTCTACCACTTTTGAGGGCATAACGCTCGGCAAAAGCTTCTTTACTCAAATTACCTTTTAGCCACGAAATATTAAAACTTTTTTCAAAAGTACTATCATCGGGTTCTGCCCAATACGATAAACATGTACCTAAATCCATGAGTGGGTCACCGACTGTGGACATTTCCCAATCCAATAAAGCAATAATTTCGCTTGGATTAGATAGACTAAAAATTACATTATCGTATTTGTAATCATTATGAATTAATGTAGGCGAATTTTCAGTAGGTAAATGGTTGGACAACCAGACCGAAATGTCGTTCATTTCTTGAATTTCATCTGTCTGGGAGGCATGATAGCGTTTAGTCCAACCTTCTACTTGCCTTTGTATGAACCCCTCGGGTTTGCCAATCTGTGTCAAAGAAAACCCCGAAGAGTCAGTTTGGAAAATGTCAATATTGTGTAATGCTACCAAATTGTCGCAAAGTGATTCAGACATTTTTTGCATGAGAGAAGGACTTAATTCTTGTGTCAAAAGTTTTGCATCTTTTGCTCTAAAAATAAGTCCTACGATTCGTTCCATCAAATAAAAAGGAGCATCAATTACGTTTTCATCCTCACAAAAGATAATAGTCTCAGGCACTTTCTTGAACCCACTCAAACGTATTGCATTTAAAATTTTATATTCCCGATACATATCATGCCCACCCTTTATATCCTTTGCTCCAAAAGGAGGACGGCGGAGAATATATTCTTTGCCATCGGGATTTTTGAGCAGATAAGTAAGATTGGAATAACCACCGGGAAATTGAAGTACTTCGGTAATTTCAGCGAAACCAGATAATTTGGATTTAAGGAAAGTATTTAGCTTCTCTAAATCCAAATTTTCGCCAGGTCTTACGGTCGAAGGACTATCTGTGTTGAAAGAAATCATAATTATTGATGCTCAGGACGAAGCAAATCATTAACAGTTTTGACAGGATTGAACGTAATTAAAGGGACTTCTACAAATAAAGTATTCCAATTTGCCATTGCTCCATTCCATAAACCAGGAAGTTCCTGGGCTTTTAGTTCTTTACCACTTTGAGATTTTTGAGTGATAAAACCTGTTTGAGGGTCTCTAAAATCTAAAAGATTGAATTTTTTACCTTTGAAATCTTTGAGTGTACAAATCAAATCAACGGGATTGAAATGGGTGGCATTTTGAAAAATTTCTTTTTGTTCGGGGTCTTCCAAATCAATTTGTGCAGATTCAACCACTTGAAGAGAGATTGTTTCATCAGAATTTTCAGCCCAAAATGGTCCGCCTCCTGGTTCGCCCACATTTTTTACCATTCCGCAAACACGTAGAGGTCTGTTGAGTTTTTCGGTACAAAATTCTACTCGTTGAGTCCAAGTATAATCATCATAGGATTCTGGAAACTCAACACAAAGGTCGAATTCAATAAAATCCTCTATTTCCTCCAACTCTTCCTCGGCAAGTTTTGCCGCATCCATAAATCTCAAATAAGCAAAAATTACTTCTTGGTAACTTAACGCTAAACTTGCTAATGCTTTTTTATAAATAATGGTCTGTGGTTTCAATCGATCTGGTACTACATTATCAACATTTTTGATAAATACAATATCAGCATCTTGTTCATTGAGGTTTTCGAGCAATGCTCCATGTCCGGCAGGTCTAAAAAGCAAATCTTCTTGGGCTGTTCGGAATGGAGTATTATCTAAATTAACAGCAATGGTATCGGTAGAGGGTTTTTGTTCAGAGAAAGAAATGTCATATTTTACTGAAAATTCCGACTCATATTTGTTCAAAACTTTTTCTACCAAAGCTTCAAATTTAATGCGATGTTCAGGCGAAACTGTAAAATGCAACTTCACTTTTCCGTTCGCATTGGCATATTTTGCCCCTTCGACTAAATGCTCTTCGAGTGGGGTACGTGTAAAACCCTCGTATTTGTGAAATTCTAATAGACCTTTGGGTAAATTACCATAATCTAACCCCGACTCAGTAAGTAAATGCTTTAGAATAGTTTTATGATCGGCAGACTTGCTACCAACAGATGCCATTAAACTATCGTAAAAGGCAAATTTCTCGGTATTCTCAAGAAAATCGTTAACAGATTTATCAATTTTATTATCTTCTAAAGCAGCAAATAATGATTTGAACATTCGAGAGGCAGCCCCTGATGCTGGAACGAATTTAAGCAAGGTCTTTGATTTGATTTGCTGGTCAAAATCTACAGATAATTCTTCGGCTTTTGCATCACCTAACTGAATAATTCCATCGTCAATCGTTGCAGCACGAATAACACGGAGATAGGGAAACCCTTTTTTAAAATGTTCAATTTGCTCGTTGATGGTTTCTATATTGGCTCCTCGAGCTTTTATTTGGTTAAGGTCTTTTTCACTAAACATAATTAAAGGGTTGTTTGGTCTCTTTTTGATATTGATTGATTATGACGTAATTTTACAAAAAATTAAATGGAAGGCAATATTTTTTTTGAATATTTATTGAAATCAAGGGCATCGCTAGGCAAGGTGTCTTTTAATTAAACTTTTATGGATTCGATTCTCTCTCTTTTACAAAAAACAAAAAAAGCATCAGGGCAAATAAGAAAGCTAACTGAAACACAAAAAAGCGAATTATTGGAGATGCTTGCAAAGATAATCGAAAATGCCAAGCAGGAGATTATATCAGAGAATAAGAAAGATTTAGATTTAATGAATCCCTCTGATTCAAAATATGATCGTCTTTTGTTGAACGAGATACGCATACAAGGGTTGGCTGACTCGTTGAGAGAAGTGGCGAAATTGTCCGACCCAAGCGGAAAATTAGTCTATGAAGGTATCTTGGAAAATGGACTAAAAATAAAAAAAATAGCTGTTCCGATGGGTGTTGTTGGGGTAATTTATGAATCTCGCCCTAATGTAACAGTTGATGTAGCATCATTGTGCCTTCGTTCGGGCAATGCTTGTGTATTGAAAGGTGGAAAGGAGGCTTGGCACTCTAATAAATGCTTGGTTGGATTGATTCATCGTGCCTTAAAAGCTTTTGATATTCCTGAAGAAGCTGTATTACTTTTGCCAACAGACCGTAAATTTACAGAAGAAATGTTGAAGGCAACGGCTTGGATTGATATTATTATTCCGAGAGGGTCTGATAATCTGATACAATATGTGAGACAAAATTCATTAATACCGACAATCGAAACTGGAGCTGGGGTGGTGCATACTTATGTGGAAGGAAGTGCTGACTTAGAAAAAGCTAAAAATATCATTGTAAATGCTCGAGTATCTCGCCCTTCTGTTTGTAATTCTTTAGATTGTGCCATTCTTGATGAGGTGGTGCTGGAGGAATTGATTCCCACATTGATTCCTGAATTTTTGAAATGGAAAGTAGAAGTGTTTGCCGATAAAAAATCTTTTATGGTCTTTGAAAGATATCAATACCCTTATTTGAATGTAGCAAAAGAAGAAGATTTTGGTAAAGAATGGCTAGATTATAAAATTTCTATCAAAACTGTCAAGGATTTAGAAGAGGCTTTGGAGCATATCCAACATTTTTCTTCAAGACACTCGGAGGCGATTATTACTCAAAACGAAACCAAAGCAGAGCAATTTTTAGCAGAGGTAGATGCAGCGGCTGTGTATCATAATGCTTCAACGAGATTTACTGATGGTGGTCAGTTTGGTCTTGGGGCAGAAATAGGTATTTCTACTCAAAAGCTTCATGCCAGAGGTCCTTTTGCTTTGGAAAAGCTTGTAACTGAAAAATGGGTGATAGAAGGAGATGGGCAAGTGAGATGGTAAAAAAATCCCGATAAGCAGTCAAATTTGTTTATCGGGATTAAATAATGAATAAAGGTGGGCTTATCGATTCAAATATTTTTTACCATTAGAATATTTAAAATCATAAATACCTCTAAACTTTGTATTTAAAAAGTTGCCTTCATCTTTGAAATCTGCATATTTGAAGTCTGCGTAATCGTCGAAAATAGCTGATTTAAACGTAATTCTTTTATAAAATGAAGCATATTTAAAATCTGCATAATTTGTAAAATGTACATTAAAAAAATCACTATCTTCCATCAGTTTAGCATATTTAAAATCGGTATATTTCCTGAATGAGCTATCCGAAAAATCAGAAAATTGTTTAAAAATGGCGTATTTGAAATTTGCTTTAGCATTGAAAGTACAATGCGAAAACTGAACTTTTTTATAAAATGTAGAGTACTTAAAGGGCATTTTTCCATCAAAAGTACAATTTTCAAAAACTACATCTTCTTCAAAGTCAGCAATATAAAGTTCATTGGAATCATTTTTTCCTAATAAACTAATGGCAAAACCTTCTTCCATTTCGCCTGAATTTTTATATGCCAAAACATCATCAAAAAATCTACAATTTTTAAATCTTAATTTAGATTTCACAATACTCTTGTATTCGATGTAATTACTTTTATTTTTTTGTAGTTTTTTTGAGGCCAATTCTGTCAAATCTAATTTTCCTTTAATATCGACATTTTCTAATTCAATACTTTCGCCAGCATTGAGTCTCAAAATTATATTTTCGGCAGCAATTTGTTTTTGCCCAAATGTCTTCGTGAATAGTAAAAGAAAAGACACCCCCATCAAAATCAGATTTCTCATATTTTTATTCATTTATATAAATTCCACCTGCATTAGTTGACATACGTACTTCGATGCCTCCTCCGTTGATGCTACCTTTCACAAAGTTTTTTTCGACAGTACCTCGAATTCCAGTATTGTTAGGAATCTGAACTCGTTGGGCATTTAAGCTCAAATCAATGCCCTTATTTAATGGGAGTGAGGCATGAATGCTACCTGCACTGGTATTTAAAATCAAAAAATCTTTTAAAGAATTAATTTGTGCATCAATACCACCACCACTGGTAGATGCCTTTACACTCGCATCGATATTGCTTAGCCTAATACCACCGCCCGAAGTAGATACAACTAATTCGCCTTTGATATCCTCTGCACGAATCGCTCCGCCACTAGTAAATGCTTCTGTATTTCCCTCTAATTGTTTTAATTTTAAGCCACCTCCGGAAGTTCTCAAAGCAATTGTACCTTTACAGTTTTCGGCATCAATACCACCACCACTGGTAGTCAAATCGATGGATTGTGAACTATTGGTGATGCTAATTGCTCCACCTGATGTTTTTCCTTTGATTTTTCCTGATAAATCTTCTAAAGTTAAGCCACCTCCACTTGTATTGAAATTCAAGTCTCCAGAAAGATTAGTCAATTTAATCGCTCCACCAGAAGTGTGTAAATCCGTAGAAATTTCTCTCGGAGTATAGATTTTTAATGAAATACTCAACGATTTTTTCCAATCGACCCACGAGTTATCATTTTTTCGTTTAATAGTACATCTAACAGTTGAGCCTTCCTTTTTTACTCCTAGATAATAATCTGCCAAGCGTTCTTCTAATTCTTCTTTAGAAAGATTAGAAATACCATTATTAGGCTTCACGTAGATTTCCACACGGGTTTCACTATTGGAACTTCCGATGACGGTAATAGCTCCCCCCGAAGATTTTACTTCCAAATTTTTTATGTCGGAAGATTGATATGTTTTGACAAAATAAGGCGATTCTTGGGCAAAAGTTTCCCATGAAATACATAATAAAACCAAAAGTAGCTTTTTCATAGCAAAGAATTTAGAATAAATTGATAATCATATATACATGATGCAATTCGCTTCTTTAGGGTTGCGTCTTATGTTGTCGTTACTATTCAAAACAAATCCATGGGGTCTTCAACTACTCTGTAATTTTCATTTAAATTATCTAACAAAAGCATGTCTTGTGCCGAAATTTCAAAGTCAAAAATATCGAAATTTTCTCTGATTCTTACCTGATTAGATGATTTTGGAATGGTCGATACACCATGTTGAATCGCCCATCGAAGAATGATTTGAGCAGGAGTTTTTTGGTATTTCTCCGATAAATTAACCAATTGAGGATGGTTCATTTTTTGTCCTCTTATCAAAGGAGTATAAGCTTGGAGTTGAATTTTTTTATTTTGACAAATCGACTCTAAATCTTTCAAATATAAAAAAGGGCTAAATTCTACTTGATTGACCGCTGGAACAATAGAAGCATAGCTTTCTAATTCGGTCAAAAAGGGAGCCAAATAGTTGGCGACTCCAATGGCTTTTACTCGCTTTTCATTGTAAAGTTGTTCGAGTGCTAACCATGTTTCTTTTCGACCTTTTTTGATTGGCCAATGCACCAAATACAAATCTACATAATCGAGATTTAATTTTTTGAGACTAGTGTCGAATGCTCTCAAAGTAGCTTCAAAGCCTTGATCTGCATTATTTACTTTGGTAGTTATAAAAATATCCTCACGTTTAATTCCACTTTCATGAATGGCTTGACCAATTTCTTGTTCATTTTCGTACATGGAGGCAGTGTCTATCAAACGGTAACCAGTTTCCAATGCCCATAAAACAGCTTGAACAGCTTCTTTTTCGTACATATCATATACGCCTAAGCCCAACAACGGCATCGTAATTCCGTTGTTGAGCTTTGTATAAATTTGTTTTTTGCTCATTTGTATATTTTTTACCAATTATTTAAGCCTAATAATTTTTCACCCAATTCGCTCAAAACGGCGGTTTCATATTTAGTTTGTTCTAGTTTACGAGGATCACCCGGAAAAGCATAGCCCTCGGGAGAAATACGATTTTTCCATGAATTGATTCGCCATTCTTTAAGAGCGTCATTCTCTTCTTCGGCGGGCATCATTGAGATATATTGGGCAATTCGTACTTTATCTTCTGAACGATTAGCACGAATGCCGTGAGGTAGAGAACTATTGAAAATCAGTAAATCACCAGCCTCTAATTTTACTTTTACAATATCATTTTCAAAACTACTGGTATCGGGTTTGAATCTATCACGATTTTCAGGCTGTGTAAGTTTCCATGTGTCGTAAGTTCTGAATAATTCAGGAATACACTGAAATCCACCCATATTTTCATCGGTTTGGTCTGCCAATGCCAATACGCCTTGTACGTTTTGTGGTTTAGTTTCTGGGTCATAATCCCAATGAATGAAAGCTTTATATTCAAATCCTTCACGAATCGGGAAGTTAAGATTGGCACGGTCGATAGTTACCCAAAGTTTTTCTGTTCCCCAAATATCCACAAAAGCATCATAAACTCTCTGTGTTTGACGGTTATTCCATAAATGCTGATTATTATATACCTCAACCATTCCTGTTCCAGCAAGTTCTTTCATCTGCATTTCTGCTCTTGGTGCTGAATACCAAGTATTTTTATCATTCGGATTTTTTTCTTCAAATTCCCATATAAAATTTGCTGTGGCAAGAGCTTGTTCACGTGGAACAGCGTTTTTGATGATTACATAACCATTGTGCAGCCAGAATTCCCAATCTTCCTGACTGAGTACCCGCAAAGATGGTCCTTCATGGCTATTGGTACGGAGTTTGAGCTGACTACTAGTGGCTGTAGATGGATTGCCCGGCTTGTCGGTATGGTTTTTATTTGGCATGACAGTAGTTGCCATTGTCGGAATCATTTGCATTTTTATTATTTGTTTAGTGATATAATTCATTGAAATAACAATACAAATTTATATATAATACACTTTGAAAACTTAGCCAATACTTGCCTTTTTTTGAACAATTTTGATATTTATTGAATAATTATTTGTCTATATTCTAAATAATGTACAAATTTCATTTTAAATAATTCATGATAATTATGAAAACAGTACTTGAGGAATTTACGATTGATAATAATAGTTCGTTTCGCTTGTTTTACCCAAGGTTAAGCCAAGTATTTTATTGGCATTTTCATCCAGAATTTGAGCTTGTATTTATCGATGGAACAGATGGTACCCGACATGTAGGTGAGCATCTATCGAAATATGAGGATAGTGATATGGTATTGATTGGGTCTAATATTCCGCACCTGAACTTTGATTATCAGGCAAGGGGAGAATATGAAAAAATTGTATTACAATTTCGACAAGATTTTATGCAAGAATTATTGGTATCGACCCCCGAACTTAATAAAATCAGAGCATTGCTTGTTCGTTCGAGCTATGGTATTGCATTTGGAGAAGAAACCAAAAATTATATCGGAGCTAAACTTAAAAAATTAGGAAAGTTGCAGCATTTTGAGCAATTCTTAGAGATATTACAAATTTTACAATATTTATCCGAAACAGAAGACTATTTTCTATTGCATGATACACCTGTTGAAAATCAATATAATAAAAAAGACCAAGAGCGGATTCGGAAAATTTATCAATTTTTAGAAGAAAATTTTCAAAGAAAAATAGAAATTAGTGAAGTTGCCGAAATGACTTATCTAAGCGAAGCGGCTTTTTGTAGATATTTTAAAAAAATGACAAAATTGACTTTTGTTGAATTTCTGAATCATTACAGAATCAATCAGGCTAAAAATGCTCTTTTATCAGATAAAAACGTGACAGAAACTTGCTTTGAGAGTGGCTTTGAGAGTTTATCTTATTTTAATCGAACTTTTAAGAAATTGGTTGGGGAAAATCCGCTTGCGTTTAAAAAAAGGTATCTGGCAAAATGAGTTTTTGATAGGCGTATTTTTTTAAAATCCCAAATACGCCTATCAAGTAATAATTAAGGCATATATTCTTCCTGAGGTACAGCTTCCTTGATTAATTTAAAATCATTTTTATTCAGATGGAAAAGGTGAATTTCTTTCGGGTAGTCAGAGTTGAAATTCTTCAGAAACTCTATGAATGGTCGATAATTCCCATTTGCCCATGGAATAATACCTACCTTTTCGATGCAGAGATACCCACAGTAGTCAAACAACATATCAATTGTGTTAAGTTTTATACTGAATGTCTTAGGAGTTTGATCAAAAAATCCAAACCCAGGGAAAACATTGTGCAACGAATATGGATCTGCTTTTTTACCTTCTCTAATTTCATATTCATTCGTTCGTTCACGACGACATCTATCCCATGGTTGACTAATTGAAATAGCAAGTAAATTTAACTCGTTATGCCAATTCCAAATACTATCGTGATGGATTGAAACTTTTACATTTGGATTAAAAAGAAGTGTTTTTGAATTGAAAATTCGTTTCATTTGAAATACTTTAGCGTATTTTGTATAGTGAGTGAAAGTCTGTGGCTTTATATAACCTTCTTCATTTTCATCCATTTCACGCATATCAAATGGAATGTTCATTTTTGGATAATATCCATTTTCTCTGTAATTTTTACTATAAATATGGATGTAATTGTCTTTTAAAAGAGGCATAAGATAACCAATAAAAAAATCAGAATTTAGCGGGTAGCACCCACCTCCTTCTTGAAGTCCTTCATTTAATTGCACCAAATAGTCAATTTTTATATCTAAATCTTTTAGGTAATTAATAGCATCAAGACAATCCATTCCGATACAATGAACCTTTCCAATGGTGAAAATATTATTAGGAAATATTTTTGAATTTTTGAAGTAATTATCAACTAAAAAGATATTATCAAAATCGAGATTTTGGTATTCTTCTTTATACAAACCTGATGCAAAATATACTAATGTTTTCATGGTGTGATTAGTTTTTTATGATTATAATTTATTGATAATTAGTAGAATATAATATAATTTGTAAATTGATAAGATGTGCGGAGTAATGACATATCAATATTTGTCTTTGCGTAATGTAGTGAATTCAATTTTATAGCTGAATTCTAAATTTAAGCTCAAAATTACCATTGTATTTATTCCCTGTTCGTCCTTGATTCACAAAGCCTAACTTCTCCATAGTGGTTATAGAGGCAATGTTAGCCTCGAAACAATGCCCAAAAGTTTCCTTTAATCCTATATCCTTCACATATTTAACCAATGAATTTAAAGCCTCAGATGCAAAACCATTTCTAGTATAGTTTAGACCAATATTAAACCCAATGTTATTTGGAAGCCCTGGAATAAAATTACCATGTATAAATAAAACCTATAAAATCTTGTTCTTCTTTTCTTTTTATAAGCCAACAAGTATAGTTATGTTGATTTGTTAAGAAATTATTTAACTGCCACCGATGTGTCAAAGGATACGGAACATAGGCATTCATATGCTCTAGGTTTGCTTTTCCATTAAAGCAGTTATTCCAGAGATTATCAAAATTAATTGTTGAGATATCACTGATAAATGTGAGTCTTTGGGTATCTTCCATATTATTTGTGGGGGTAAATTTAGGATAATGATTAAACTAATATTTGAATGGTGAGTGTGTTGGCAGAAATGGTTATACCATTTTTTATCAAATATATTAAAGTTTTATATTAAATCAAGAGAAGAAAACAATAAAAATAGTGCTTAAAAATTGATTGAATATTTAGTTGAGAGTATATTAAAGCTTAAAATGAAGAATAATCTTTACTTTTAAAAATAAAAAAACGGCAAGTATTGATATTACTTACCGTTTTATACGAAGTGCTTTTGCGATGGATTATTCATCCAAAATACTTTCTTCCATAGTAGAGCCACTGCCTTGCATGACTTCTATCAATTGTTTGATGTTATAGACAGTTCTGTTATATTTATTGCTCAAAATAATAATCACAAAATCTTTGGCAGGGTCAAAAAACATAATTGTATTATATCCTTTCCACCAACCTGTGTGATATACATAATCGGTTTGTTGTTTATTATTAACCCAAAGTCGAAAGCCATACCCATAATTTCTTAAACCAGGGAATTCAAAGCTTCTCGGTTGAATCATCTCTTTGAATGATTCTTTAGAAATAATTGTATTATTTTTTAAGGCTTTATACCAATTCAGCAAATCGCCCGAAGTAGAATAAACACCTTTATCTCCTGTAATGTCGTCGTAATAATCTTTTGGTAAACGTCTGCCAAACTGGTATCCGTATGTTCGATTAAGATTGATAGAGTCGTTTTTGGTGGTTACGATGAAAGACTCCAACATCCCAGCAGGTTTGAAGATGTTCTCTCGCATATACACATCAAAAGATTGGTTACTAACTTTCTCCACCAAAGCAGCCAAAATTGCATAGTTGGTGTTGTTATAACCAAAATAATGATCTGGTTGATTGAACATCGGCGGAGTTGGTTGAGCGGTGGCAAACCACTTCATAATATCCTGATTTGTCGGATAAATTTTAGATTGTCTTACTAATTGGTCGAAGGTATATTGGTAAAAAGGCAATCCTGAACGATGGCACAATAAACTTCGAATGGTAATTCCATCATAAGGGAAATCTGGAAAGTAATCTTTTACGGTATAATCTAAGCCAATTTTGCCAGTTTCTGCCAATTTCATGATAGCCACAGCTGTAAATGTTTTTGACAACGAGGCTAATTGGAATTTTGAGTGAGCGTTATTTCTCAAAGTATCCTCAAAGTTAGCAAACCCAAATGTATTTTGATAGATAATTACATCTTTTTGGGCAATCAATACATTTCCGTTAAAACCTTCTTTGAGTTTCTGCTCAATAATTTTTTCAATCTGAGATGCTTTTAAATCGGCATTGATTTCTTTTCGGATACGAGCTTCACGTCTTTTAATGGCAAGACTATCAATTTTTCTGATAAAACCAATTTTTGATTTAGATTCTCCACAAGAATAGAGAAAACTCGATGCAACAATCAAAAAGAAGTACGAAGTACGGGATAAATTATTTTTTCTTAATTTCATCATAAAAACACACCATTCCAACAATAGCATACACAGAGAATGCCAATTCTGAATTAAATAAAAATTTAATCAATAATTAAAAAATATTGATAAATAAAAACTGAAAATATTAATTAAAAATAGGAGAAAACTGGGGAAATCGATTAATTCCCCCTTACGTATTCCATCAAAAATATAATGGAAGTAGTAAAAATGATACTACAAATAACTTTTAAAATGGTGATTAAAAAGAATTGAAAACCACCCGCTTCAATGAAAAATAGTAAAGAATGATGTACGATTGTCATGAAAAGTACATATCTAACAAATCTTTCAGCCCCCATTTCGCCAAGCGAAACAACAACCTCATTTTCTGCACTTCTTCCAGGGAAGAGAAATTTGATAATGTATGGTCTTAAATAACCTATAGCTACAGATGAGGCGGCATGGATACCAGCGGTATTATAAAATATATCGACTAATAAACCAATTAGAAAGCTAATCATAATGACCCAAACAGGGGCAATATCATCTGGTAAAAGCAAAATACACGCTACATAAACAAAGCAAAATGCTACATCAAACAAGACAAAATTTCTTATTAGAATGATTTGAAGTAACAAATAAATAAACAGCGTTATGAGCAATTTTATGACAGTTTGAGAATTCATCGTTTGTTTTTCTGTTTGCTTATTTAACTATTATTTGTTTTCGCTTTGTTCAAGCTGTTCTTGTTCTTTTTTCAGTTTGTTATTCACAATATAAACATATGATAAGTTTCTGAAATCGGTAGAGAGTTCTACTTCAATATCGTAGAAAGCTTGGTCTTGTTTAGCTCCTAATTTGCGAATTTTACCCACCATCGTTTTGGCAGGGAAAATAACATTTTGCTCCGAAGTCAATACTGAATCACCTTGTTTGATATTTTTGAACCTATCTATGGTAGTCAGTTCAATAATATTAGGATTTAAGCCACCCCATTTAGCAATACCCAAGGCTTTATCACCTTTTAATACTAGATTTTTATTAGAAACTTCCGAAGAAATATTAAAATCTGAGTGTAATACAGAGTAAACCCTCGAAAAATGGTCAGAACATTGCATCACTTGTCCTACAACTCCTTGTGGACAAATAACACCCATTCCAGGTTCAATTCCATCTAATTTACCCTTATCAAGAGTAATATAGTTTTTGGATAAATTAACAGTATTATTAACAACCTTCGCAACTTTAAACTCAAATCGTGAGGCGAAAATCGAATCAGCTTTATAACTATCACCTGAACGAGCGGTGAGTTGTTGAAGCTCTGTGACCATCTTTTTAAGCTGGCTATTTTCTTGAATCAATTGGTCGTTGACATTCCCCAAATTCATATAATTTTTTACATAATTCGATGCTTGGAGTGTTTTGGCAGCATAACGATTAGAAGTATTAAAGAACGATACATCCCAATAATGGTCGTTTTTCACAATCAACCAAAAACTAAGGAGTTCTAAAATAACAAACAAAAGAAAATTTCGAATACGAAATATAAGCCGTAAGAGTTGCGACATTTTTAATTATTCTGAATTGATTTTATCGAATTTTCAAACAAAAGGTAAATTGAGAACAAAACCAAAATTACTGAACAAAAGATTCAATAATTTTGGTCTTGGAAAAATATACAATCAAAATAGATTGCTCGATTTATTGTATAATAATAGATCTGTATTTCTCAATATTTTTCAATATTTCACCAGTTCCACGAACGACAGCACGAAGTGGGTCATCTGCAACGTGAATAGGCAATTTAGTTTTGATAGCCAAACGTTTATCTAAACCATGCAACAAAGCACCACCACCTGTTAGGTAAATACCATTTTCATAAATATCGGCAGAAAGTTCTGGCGGAGACATTTCTAATGCTCTCATGATAGCTTCCTCGATTTTAGAAATAGATTTATCCAAAGCGTACGCAACTTCGCTATACGTTACCTTTATTTCCTTAGGAATTCCGGTCATTAAATCTCGACCTCTAATTTCAATATCTGCAGGAGGATTATCTAAATCAGGAAGAGCTGCACCTACTTGAATCTTAATAAATTCTGCGGAACGCTCGCCAATCAATAAATTATGCTCACGACGCATATAATCTACGATATCTCTTGTGAACAAATCACCAGCAATACGTACAGAGGCTTCACAAACAATACCAGAAAGGGCAATCACTGCAATTTCGGTTGTTCCACCACCAATATCCGTAATCATTGAGCCATTTGGTTGCTCGATGTCGATACCGATTCCGATTGCAGCAGCAATTGGTTCGTGTACCATGTACACTTCTTTTGCTCCAGCATGTTCTGCCGAATCTTTTACTGCACGTTTTTCAACCTCTGTAATACCTGAAGGAATACAAATTACCATTCTGTGAGATGGAGAAAAAAACAAACCTCTTCCGGTATCAATCATTTTTATCATCCCCCGAATCATCAACTCGGCAGCTGTAAAATCAGCGATTACACCATCTTTCAAAGGGCGTATCGTCTTGATATTTTCATTAGTTTTTTCATGCATTTGCATTGCCTTATGACCGATCGCCAACACTTTTCCGGTAATTTTGTCTAAGGCTATAATAGAAGGTTCATCTACAACAATTTGATCTTTGTAGATAATGAGGGTATTTGCCGTACCCAAGTCAATTGCGATATCACTCGTCAGGAAGTTTAACAATCCAGCCATTTTAAACTTTATGCGTTTATTAATTATATTCTGCTCGCAAATTTACAATTATTATTGGCAAAGTATGACTAATTTTAAAAAAAAGTATTAAAAAATCCATAATTGTTCATTTTCTTGAATTTTTGGCAGAAACTTCTTCATTTTTTCACTAACAATCTTGAGACTTCCTCTTGGCAAAATTTATAAAGTAGCATAAAAAATTAGTATCTTTGCCCAAAAGGCATCGTTTTTGTAAAAAAACAATTACAACAAATATTTTTTTAGCAGTTAGATCAGATGTCTTAAAAAAAACTGATTTACTGAATAATTTTAATCATTTTCATTTTAGACATGGGAGTTCGTTCGATTTTAAGTAAACCTTTGGCTGCCTATATTGTTGCACAACAAAACAAATGGATTGCCCGCTCGGCAGAAGTTCAGACCAATTGGAGAAATAAGCTTGTAAAACAAGCAAAAAATACACTTTTTGGAAAAGAACATTTCTTTAAGGATATTCATTCTTACGAAGATTACAAACAAGCTATCCCTATTCGTGATTATGAGGATTTATCCCCTTATATTGCTAAAATATTAGAAGGACAAAGTGATGTATTATGGACAGAAAAACCTCTCTATTTTGCCAAGACTTCAGGCACAACATCTGGTACCAAATATATCCCTATTTCTAAAGAATCGATTCATAATCATATCAATTCGGCTAAGAATGCACTTTTGACATATATCCACGAAACAGGAAAATCTCAATTTTTAGATCATAAACTGATTTTTTTGTCGGGAAGCCCCGAACTTGATGAAAAAGCAGGAATTAAAACTGGAAGGCTTTCAGGTATTTCGACTCATCATGTGCCGAATTATTTACAAGCCAATCGATTACCATCATTTGAAACCAATTGTATTGAAGATTGGGAAACAAAACTCGAAAAAATCATCGATGAAACCATCAACCAGCCAATGAGCTTAATATCGGGAATTCCGCCTTGGGTTCAGATGTATTTTGATAGAATTCAGGCTCGAACAGGAAAAAAAATCAAAGATGTTTTTCCTCAGTTTGATCTCTTTGTATATGGAGGTGTTAATTTTGAACCATATCGAGCAAAGCTTTTTGAATCAATTGGTAAAAAAATCGACTCAATAGAGTTTTTCCCTGCATCGGAGGGTTTTTTTGCTTATCAAGATTCACAGAGGGAAGAGGGAATGTTGTTGTTGTTGGATACGGGAATTTTTTATGAATTTATTCCTGCTGAGGAGTTTTTTAACGAAAATCCGACTCGTCTGAGTATTGAACAAGTTGAAATTGGGAAAAATTATGCACTTATTATCAACAATAATGCAGGATTATGGGGATATTCGATAGGAGATACTGTTCGTTTTGTCTCTCTTAATCCTTATCGGGTATTGGTATCGGGAAGAATCAAACATTATATTTCAGCATTTGGAGAGCATGTCATTGGTGAGGAAGTTGAGAAAGCCATGAAGTATGCTTGCCAAAGACAACCTGAAGTCGAAATCGTGGAGTTTACTGTTGCTCCGATGGTTGCTCCGTCCGAAGGATTACCTTATCATGAATGGCTTGTGGAGTTTGCAGTTCAGCCACAAAATATGTCAAAATTTATAGATGATATCAATCAAAAGATGACAGAACTGAATGTTTATTATGATGATTTGATTGTAGGGTCAATTTTGAAGAAATTAGTCTTGACACCTCTTAAAAAAGGAGCTTTTATCAATTATATGCGTTCGCAGGGAAAATTAGGTGGACAAAACAAAGTTCCTAGGCTTTCTAATGATCGTAAAATTGCAGATGCTCTGGAGAAAGAACCTATGAATTAAGACTTTTTCAAATTTTTATCGTCAAAAATAGTAGATTGGCAAGGTATTTATACCTTTCATCAATAATTAACCAAAAGCAAAGGTTTAAACATTACTTTTGTTTTACTTATTTTAATTTATAATAATACTATGTTGCAATTTCTTAAATATGTTTTTGCTACAATTGTGGGGATATTCATCTTTACAATCTTTAGCTTTTTTATCCTAATAGGCATTGGTGCTTTATTTTCTAATACCGATACAAAATCGAATATCGAGCCAAATTCAGTCTTGAAGTTGGATTTGAATAAAAGTATCCGTGAAAATAAAATTGAAAGTGATCCTTTCTCGGATTTACTTTCTAATGGAGCAGGAGGCAATAGTATTAGCTTACCCGAGTTGAAAGAAGCTTTACAAAATGCAAAGATTGATCCCAAGATTAAAGGAATTTATCTTAAAGCCGAATATCCTGATGCAGGAATGGCAACATTGAAAGAAATTCGTCAATATCTTTTGGATTTCAAGCAATCGAAAAAATTCATTTATGCTTATGGTGAAACTATGTCCGAACCGGGCATTTATTTATCTTCATTAGCTGACAAAATATATCTTACACCGACTGGGGGTATTGATTTTAACGGACTAAGTATCAATTATACTTTTATGAAGGGTTTGTTTGATAAATTAGGTGTTAAACCAGAAATATTTAGGGTAGGAGAGTTTAAAAGTGCTGTCGAGCCGTTTTTTCTCACAAAAATGAGTGAGGCGAATCGTTTACAAAGTCAATCATTTATATCGGATATTGCTAATAGCTTTTATGCTGATATAGCTCAAGCACGAAAAATATCACTAACAGATATCAATACTATCCTTAATAATGCCTCGATTCAAGAGCCTGAAGATGCTGTCAAATTCAAACTTATCAGCAATGTTGGGTATTGGGATGAATTTGAAGGTGAATTGAAGAAAGTTTTAGGTTTGAAAAATAGTGAAAAAATTGAGTATGTTGGTTTAAGTAAATATTTGAAAGCAGATAAACTTGTCAAAGAAGGAAGTAATTCTAACCGAATTGCGGTAATTGTGGGAGAAGGGGATATTGTTACGGGTGAAAGCCAAGAGGGCAGTATTGGCTCAGAAACCATCGTGAAAGAATTACAAAAAGCAAGAAATGACAGTAAAATTAAGGCAGTTGTTTTGAGAATTAATTCTGGAGGAGGAAGTGCATTGGCATCCGATATTATGTGGAGAGAAGTGGAATTGACAAAAAAAGTGAAGCCTGTGATTGCTTCAATGGGTGATTATGCTGCATCTGGGGGATATTATATGGCGATGGCTTGCGATACAATTGTAGCTCAACCGACGACTCTTACAGGGTCAATTGGTATTTTTGGAATGCTATTCAATATTGAAAAATTAATGAATGAGAAATTAGGAATTACTTTTGATGCCGTCAATTCACATCAATATGCTAATTTTCCTTCTGTCACTCGTACCATGTCTGATGCAGAAAAAAATATGATTCAGAATAGTGTCAATAAAGGGTATGAAAATTTTACGTCTAAGGCTGCTAAAGGAAGACACATGAAAATCGACCAATTGAAGGCTTTAGCTGGAGGTAGAGTTTGGACAGGTACTCAAGCAAAAGCGAACGGATTAGTAGATGTATTGGGAGGGATTGACGATGCCGTCAAGATTGCAGCACAAAAAGCACATTTAAAGTCAGGTGATTATCGTGTAAAATATTTGCCTATTCAGAAATCGAGTATAGAAACATTTTTCAATAAATTATCTGAAGAGGAAGAAGATGCCAAATTGAAAGCTTATTTGGGTAATTTTGCCCCCTATGCTAAGCAATTAAAAAATCTGAATACACAGGATAAAATACAAGCAAGAATGCCATTTGAGATAGAAATTAAGTAATTTCGGGCTAAAAAAACCTTGCTACGAGGTAAATTATAAGAAAAGGAGAAAGAATTTCGTAACTTGCGAAAAATCTTTCTCCTTTTTTGTCAATTAAAATTCAAAATGAAAAATATTAAATCAATAGAGGCAAAATTTGTTACAAGTGCTGCCGACTATCGTAAATGCCCTCCGCCAATCAAAGCAGAATATGCTTTTATAGGTAGAAGTAACGTAGGAAAATCAAGTTTGATAAATATGCTTGTGGGAAATAAAAATTTAGCAAAAACCTCACAAGTTCCAGGAAAAACACAACTTATTAATCATTTTGAAGTGAATAAAAAGTGGTATTTAGTTGATTTACCTGGCTATGGATTTGCTAAAGCCCCTAAAAGTGAACGAGACAAATGGGGAACTATGATTGGAAATTATTTAGTGAACAGGCCTAATTTGGTGTGTGTATTTGTGTTGATTGATGTGAGGCATGAACCACAAAAAGTTGACTTAGATTTTTTGGATTTTCTCGGAGAGAAAAATATTCCTTTCTTTTTAGTGTTTACTAAAGCTGATAAAGTAAGCCCTGGTGCTGCCGAGAAAAATATTGAGGCATTCAAACAGACCATGCTTTTGAGCTGGACTAAAGTCCCGGAGTGTTTCATTACATCTTCTGAAAAGAAAATAGGGAGAGAAGATTTATTAGCTACAATTGAGGAGCTGAATCTGTCTTTTGGAAAATAATTTGTAATTTGCGACGTTTTTGCTGAGTGATAGCATTTGTTCAACATTTTTAAAATTAATCATTATTATATTATCAAATGGAATCATTAAAAGATATTGCCCATATTTCGGGAAAAAGTGGTTTGTATAAGATTTTGAAGCCTGGGCGTGGAGGGGTGATTGTGGAATCTCTTGACCAGAAAAAACAAAAAGAAATGGTAAATGCGAATGCACGTGTTTCTGTTTTGAAAGACATCTCGATTTTTACAGAAGAGCATAACGAATCAGTTTTATTGAGTGAAGTATTTCTCAAGATTCGTGAAGTGTATGGAAAATCGGTTGAATTTAATTTCAAAGATGCCTCAAATAATCAAATATTTGAATTGTTTGGTACGATATTACCTAATTTTGATAAGGAAAAGGTCTATACTTCGGATATCAAGAAAGTTATTTCATGGTATAATATTATTTCGGAATTTGCTCCTGAGATATTTGAAAATTCATCAAGTGAACAAACTCCTGCAGAAGCTTAATAAAATAAGTTTTCAATTTTTATCATTTAATCCATCAATAAGTTGATGGATTTTTTTTGTTTGTAAAATGATATATTTGTATAAAAAAACAACCCTATGAAAAAACTATTCAAATTTCTATTAATTTTTGGGGTACAGCTTTCGTTAGCACAAAGCCCACAAAAAAATATTTCGTCTCCAAAAGTTTTCAAGCAGAAAACATTCTGTAATCCAATGGATATCAATTATCAGTATAATTGGGAGCAAGTAAATGAAAAAATTTCCTATCGTTCGGGAGCTGACCCTGTTATTATTCCGCACAAAGGAGCTTATTATCTTTTCCATACCATTCAGGGAGGGTATTGGAAATCAAAAGATTTATTACATTGGGAATATATTACTCCCAGCCGTTGGCCGATGGAAGATATGTGTGCTCCAGCAGCTATTTCCGTAAGAGATACGCTTTATCTCTTTCAATCAACTTTTCAGCAAAGACCCATTTTTTATACAACTACCCCAGAAAATGGGAATTTACATTTCTTCAACCGATGGCTACCTCAATTGCCCAAAGATATTGGTCCATGGGATCCAGCTCTTTTTCATGATGATGAGACCGACCGTTGGTTCATGTACTGGGGATCTTCGAATGTATATCCAATTTTTGGTGCAGAATTAGATAAATCTAAACAATTGACTTATAAAGAAAAAAATAATTACAAAGGGCTTATTTATTTACATCCTGAATTGCACGGCTGGGAACGATTTGGTAGAGACCACCGTGATACAATTAAGCCATTTACAGAAGGGGCATGGATGACAAAGTTTAAAGGTAAGTATTATCTTCAATATGGTGCTCCAGGAACAGAATTTAATGTTTACGCCAACGGAACTTATGTAGGAGATGACCCACTTGGACCATTTACTTATGCCCCAAATAATCCTATTTCTTACAAACCTGGAGGCTTTATGACTGGTATGGGGCATGGAAATACTTTTCAAGACTTTTATGGTAATTATTGGAATACTGGTACTCCGTGGATTGCTGTCAATTGGAATTTTGAACGGAGAATTGAGATGGTTCCCGCAGGATTTGATAAAGATGGTTTGATGTTTGCCAATACTCGATTTGCAGATTTTCCTCAAAAACTTCCTACTAAAAAATGGGAAAAAAGTGATGAGTTGTTTACGGGATGGATGCTACTTTCTTATAAAAAACCATGTGTTGCTTCGAGTTTAAAAGAAACTAAATTTCAGGCAAATTTGGTAACTGACGAAAACCCGAGAACTTTCTGGGTAGCAAACACTAATAAAGCTGGCGAATCTCTTACTATTGATTTGGAACAAGAGGCCATGGTGAAATCATTTCAAATTAATTATACTGATTATAAATCAGATATATTTGATAGCTCTCTACCTCATGTGTATATCCAATTTAAGGTTTATACTTCGTTAGATAATAAAAATTGGACGAAAGTTGCCGATAATACCAATGAAAAAAGAGATCGACCAAATGCTTATGAAGAGTTGGAAAAGCCAATAAAGGCACGATATGTAAAATTTGAAAATATTCATGTGCCGATGCCTAATTTAGCAATAAGTGATATTAGAATCTTTGGGAATAGTTTTGAAAAAGCCCCAGAAACGCCGAAAAACTTATTGGCAGTACGCCAAAAAGATGAAAGGAATGCAGATATTTCTTGGGAGAAAGTTCCTGGTGCGGTAGGGTATAATATTTTGTGGGGTATTGCTCCCGATAAGTTGTACCAAACATACCAAGTTTGGGATGATGCCCCAGCTAATGTAGAATTGAGAGCTTTGACAGTAGGGCAAAAATATTACTATGCAATAGAAGCATTCAATGCGAGCGGGGTATCGAAGATAAGTAGTGTTGTTGCGGAAAAATAATAAAAGCCCTCGAGTAAAATCGGGGGCTTTTATTTTATTTTTTAGGAGGAGTTGTTCCCATTTTTATCAATACTGCGTCGGAAATATTATCTTTTCCTTCATCTGCCGAGTAAATCATGATGGTGTTAGATTCATTGTTAGCACCATCAGGGTTTCTCCTAAAAACAAACTTATACCCTTTTTCTGCTGCCACTAATTTGATAGTTGCATTTATTTTCTCTCTTATAGCTAAGTATTTTTCTTGAATAAGTTGCCTTAAATCTTCTTCGGATTTTGTTTGATAATCATCGACATCTTTTTTTAGTTCTTGGACTAATTTTAATTTAGCATTCAGTGAGTCAGTTGTCAGCCCTGTGATATTTTTCATCATTGCCTGATAAATGGCATATTCCTCTTGATATTTTTGGGCTTTTTGTTCTAATTTAGATTCTAAAGTTACTTTTTTTGAAGCTACCTCTGCTTGTAAATTTTTCATATCATTTAGATTTTGCAGAATATAATCTTCAAAAACATAAGCAATAATGGCTTTCGATGTACTTGTTGGTTTATTCTTTTGTGCAATTCCTAAAGTAGAAATACAAAGAATTAGGGTTATATATAATACTTTTTTCATTTGAGGGTTACTTTTTTTTTGACAATTTACGATTTTTTGTTTTGAAAATAAAAAAGACGAGTAAAAACTCGTCTTTTTTAGTGTTTTGGGAAGAACTATTAGATTTTTGATAATATTTTTTCACCCATAGCATCTGTTCCTAAAATCATATCTTTCGGGGTATTAGCATCAGCTATATCTCTGGTGCGGAAACCCTCTTTCAAGGTAGCATCAACAGCTGCAATGATAGCCTCCGATTCAGCTTTTAATCCAAACGAAATATCCAACATCAGTGCTGCAGAGAGGACCGAAGCCAATGGATTGGCAACACCTTTGCCTGTGATATCGTGAGCAGAGCCATGAATAGGCTCATAAACTCCCGTACTATCGCCCACCGAAGCCGAAGCCAACATACCCATTGACCCTGCGATTTGAGAGGCTTCGTCTGTTAGAATATCTCCAAAAAGATTACCTGTTACTACTACATCAAATTTACGAGGATCTTTGATTAATAACATGGCAGCGGCATCCACAAATTGGTGTTCTAACTCTACCTCTGGATAATCTTTAGCTACCTCAAGCACTACTTCACGCCATAAGCGGCTACTTTCCAATACGTTAGCTTTATCAACGGACATCAGTTTTTTACCACGAGTCATTGCTGCATCAAAAGCTTTTCTAGCAATACGTTCTACCTCGTATTTGCTATAAATCATTGTGTCATAAGCCGTATTTCCTTCATCAATACGCTCACGCTTTCCAAAATACACATCGCCCGTTAATTCACGGAAAAATAATATATCTGCTCCTTTGAGAAGTTCTGGTTTGATACTTGATGCTTCCAACAGTTCATCAAAAAGTTTAATAGGACGGAGATTGGCATATAAACCTAACTCTTTACGCATTTTCAATAAACCTTGTTCTGGACGAACTTTGGCAGATGGGTCATTGTCATACTTTGGATGTCCTACTGCTCCAAATAAAATAGCATCAGATGCTTTCATTTTTACCAAAGTTTCCTCAGGTAATGGATCGCCAGTTGCCTCGATAGCAGCATGTCCAATTAATGCTTCATCATAAGAAAATTCATGTCCGAATTTGGCAGCAATTTTTTCTACTACTTTTTTTCCTACAGCTGTTACTTCTTGTCCGATTCCATCTCCTGGAACAATTAATATATTTTTTTTCATTATTTTTTTATTTATAAATGCCAATGAAGCATTCAGATGTTTTTATAATAAATTAAGCATTTTTTGAGTTGCTTTCAGTGCAGAAACCGTTTGGTCACAATCTAAACCACGAGTTTTGAAGCTTTTTTCTGAAGTTTCCCAAGTAATAATAGTCTCACACAAAGCGTCAGATTTACCTCCAGGCGGAATTCTGACGATATAATCCACAAGGTTTGGCAATTTTATTTGCTTTTTTACATATATTTTTTTTAAGGCATTCATAAAGGCATCATATTGCCCATCGCCCTGTGCACTTTCTTCAAATACTTCTTCATCTATTCTTACCATCAATGTGGCTGAAGGTCTCAAGTCTTTTGAATGTGTCATTACATAATTAATAACTTCAACTCTATCAGTAATAGATTGATTATCAAGCACATCGGAGATGATATAAGGTAGGTCTTCTTTTGTGACGACCTCTTTCCGATCTCCTAATTCGATAATTCTTTGTGTAAGTTTTTTGATTTCATCTTGAGAAAGGCTAATACCCATTTCCTGCAGATTTTTCTCAATATTTGCTTTTCCAGATGTTTTGCCGAGTGCATATTTTCGAGTTCTACCAAAACGCTCAGGCATCAGGTCGTTGAAGTACAAATTATTTTTATTGTCTCCATCGGCATGAATACCTGCAGTTTGAGTAAATACATTTTCCCCGACAACAGGTTTATTGACAGGGATTCCGAATCCTGAGAAAGATTCCACAACTTTACTAACGGCATACAATGATTTTTCGACCACAGATGTTTTTACATTCGGGATAAAATCATTGATAACGGCAATTGTACTCGACAAAGGGGCATTACCCGTTCTTTCTCCCATACCGTTCACAGTCAAATGCAAACCCTGAACACCTGCACGAATGGCTTCCATTACATTCGCAACACTCAAATCATAGTCGTTATGAGCATGGAAATCAAAGTGTAAGTTTGGAAATTTTTGAATTATTTCGTGTAAAAACAGATATGTTTCTGAGGGAGTTAGTACACCAAGGGTATCAGGTAATAAAACTCTTTCAATCGGTTGAGTATTGAGAAATTCAAGAAACTGAAATACATATTCCTTGGAGTTTCTCATCCCATTACTCCAATCTTCCAGATAAACATTGGCTTTGATATCTTTGGCTTTAGCTAGTTCGATTACTTTCGCAATTTCGCTAAAATGTTGGTCTGGTGTTTTTTTCAGCTGGTGTGTTAAGTGATTCAATGAGCCTTTGGTCAATAAATTCATCACTTTTGCCCCCGCTAATTCCATCCAATTGATAGAAGCTTCTCCATCTACAAAAGTCAATACCTCTACTTTTTCCAAAAAATTATGTTCTTTTGCCCAAGACGTTATTTTTTGTACAGCCAACAATTCTCCATCTGATACTCTGGCAGAAGCGACTTCGATTCTATCTACTTTTACTTCCGTCAGCAACATCTGAGCGATGGCCAATTTTTCTGTTGCTGAGAAAGACACTCCGCTGGTTTGTTCGCCGTCACGGAGTGTGGTATCCATTATTTCTATGTATCTAATTTCCATATCTTCTCCCCCGATAAGGGAGTTTTTATTAATACTTTCAATCATTTCGTAAACTTTTACAACAACCCTTGATTTACCGGGGCTTTCGATAGAAATTAAAATAGACTATTACTTGCAAAAGTAGCAATTTCGTCTTTTACCGATTGTAAATAGTCAATATCATCAAATCCATTTATCATATTGTTCTTTTTGTATCCGTTGATAGCAAAAGATTCTTGCTCTCCGGTAGAAACAATCGTGATGGTTTGAGCTGGTAAATCTACTTCCAACTCTGCATTGGCATCTGCTTCAATTGCCGTAAATATTTTATGAAGAAACTCTTCGCTTACCTGAACTGGCAAAATACCGATATTCAGGGAATTTCCTTTGAAAATATCCGCAAAGAAACTTGATACTACACAACGGAATCCGTAATCATAAATCGCCCAAGCAGCATGTTCACGGCTAGAACCACTCCCGAAATTACGCCCTGCCACTAAAATTTTGCGAGGTGAACCATTGTCTGTATAAATCGGATTATTTAGGACGAAATCAGCCTTTGGGCTATCGTCATTGTTGTATCTCCAATCTCTAAAAAGATTCTTGTCAAAATCAACACGTTTGGTTGCTTTCAAGAAACGTGCTGGAATAATTTGGTCGGTATCTACGTTCTCGATTGGCATCGGAACAGCAGTACTTTTTAAAATCGTAAATTTATCGTATGCCATTGTATTAATTATTGCCTCTCTTCAAAGAGCGAGGATGATGTTATTTTATGATAATAATTCTCTTGGGTCTGTTACTTTTCCAGTAACGGCTGCCGCAGCTGCCACTAAGGGACTTGCCAATAGTGTTCTTGAGCCAGGACCTTGACGACCTTCAAAATTTCTGTTTGAAGTAGAAACAGCATATTTTCCGGCAGGGATTTTATCATCATTCATTGCCAAACAAGCCGAGCAACCTGGTTGGCGTAAAGAAAAGCCTGCTTCTGTCAAAATATCTAAAATTCCTTCTTCTTTGATTTGAGCTTCAACGATATGCGAGCCCGGTACGAGCCAAGCTGTTACGTTATCTGCCTTTTTACGGCCTTTTACGATTGAAGCAAAAGCACGGAAATCTTCTATCCTTCCGTTGGTACAGCTACCTAAAAATACATAGTCGATTGGTTTTCCAATAATTTGCTCGTTTTCTGCAAATCCCATGTAGTTCAAAGATTTTTTATAGCTTGCTTCGCCATCTTTTACTTGAGCAGCTTGTGGAATATTTTGAGAAATACCCGTTCCCAAACCTGGATTAGTTCCGTAAGTAATTTGAGGTTCAATATTAGCAGCATCAAAGGTGTATTCCATATCAAAAACAGTACCTTCTTCTGTTTTTAGTGTTTTCCAATAAGCTAAAGCCTTTTCCCAAGCTTCACCTTTAGGAGCTTGTTCTCTACCTTGTAAATAAGCAAAAGTAGTTTCATCAGGAGCAATCATACCTCCTCTCGCACCCATTTCTATAGACATATTACAAACTGTCATACGCCCTTCCATTGTCATATTCTCAAATACATCTCCAGCATATTCTACAAAATAACCAGTTGCTCCCGCTGCGGTTAATTGAGAAATGATGTATAATGTTACGTCTTTTGGAGTAACAGCTTTACCTAATTTCCCATTGATAGTAATACGCATTTTTTTAGGTTTCGGCTGCATGATACATTGTGAAGAAAGAACCATTTCTACTTCAGATGTACCGATACCAAAGGCAATAGCCCCAAAAGCACCATGGGTTGAGGTGTGAGAATCACCACAAACAATTGTCATTCCAGGTAAAGTAATCCCATTTTCAGGCCCTACTACGTGAACAATCCCATTTTTTTGATGCCCTAATCCCCAGTGAGAAATACCGTATTTGGCAGTATTGGTTTCTAAAGCTTTCAACTGATTCGCTGAAAGAGGGTCTTCCACTGGTAAATGTTGATTGATAGTAGGGGTGTTATGATCGGCTGTTGCAAAAGTACGATTTGGGAAAAGTACATTCAAGCCTCTTCCTTCTAATCCTAAAAATGCCACGGGGCTTGTTACCTCATGAATAAAATGACGATCAATAAAAAAAACATCCGGGCCGTCTTCAATTTTACGTACCACGTGTGCATCCCATACTTTATCAAATAATGATTTTGGAGTTGACATATAAAATTAATTTTAATAGTGCTTTTGATTGGGGAAATAGGTATTTTTCTTTACCTAAGACCTTTTTAATAATTGATTACAAAATTGGAGATTTTTGGAATGTGCTACCTAACGAAATACGACCAAAAAATAATGATATTGGTTTATTTAATTTTATTGGGCGTAAAACCGTATTTTTCTTTGAATGCTTTGATAAAATGAGAAACACTTTCATAGCCTATCTCTAAGCTTATTTCGGATACATTTTTTTCAGAATTTTGAAGCTGAAAATGGGCGTATTCTAATCGCCTATTTTTTATCCATAGGGCAGGAGATGTGTGATACTCTGCTTCAAATTCTCTTTTAAATGCAGATAAACTTCTTCCAGAAATTCTTGCTAATTCGCTAATAGATAATGGTTTTAGATAATAATTTTCTAGAAAAAATGATAAGTTTGTTTTTTGCCCTTGATAAATAGAGAACAAGGTATTTCGAAACTGATTGCTACCGTCTAATTCTAGTAAATGTAACATCAATTCATTAAACTTCAATTTTAAAAACTGATTTAATAGCTTTGTTCTTGAACTGAAAAAAGGAATTAAAGAATCTACAAATTTATCAAAATTGTCATTACTTTTCAGACTTAACATTTGTTCGGAAGAGGCTATTGTGTTATCCTCAAATAAGCTCAAATTTTGTGCGACAAACTCTTTCAACAATTTCTCTGGAAAAAAAAATACCAAACTCTTATAATTCCCGTCAATAGACTCATTCATCGAATAACACCCTCGTTGAAAAAAGAGAATTTGCCCTTTATGTACATGGATGTCTTGTGTTGGTGAGACAAATCTTTTTTCACCTTCCAAGACATATATTATGGCATGTTCTTCAAAAAAAATCTCGTTTCGGAGTGGATAAATATTGCTACGATAGGCAACAAAGGTCATATCTTGAATCTTTAAAGACTCAAATTCTTTAGAATTGATTGAAGAAGGTACACGAAGCATATTAAAAAAACCTTGTACACAAATGGTGTACAAGGTAATTATTTTTTACTATTTAATAAACTTTTTCATAATATTCTGTTGCCATTCTATCTGAGTCAAAAAAGGCATTCACATCGTTCATACTTTGTAATACCATTTGTTGCCATTTTTCTGGTTGCTCGTAATACATTGGTAAAATAGTATTTTCCAACATATCCAGCATATTATTCATGTCATTTTCGTCTCTCCACTGTTCGGGGCTATTTTGTACAACGGGTACTACAAATGAGTTGTTGGCATTAGCAAATTCGCAAATCCAACCATCGTAAGTAGAGAAGTTAAGTGAGGCATTCATTGCTGCCGTCATGCCACTTGTACCCGACGCTTCTCTGGTGACAATAGGCGTATTGAGCCAAGCATCCGATCCATCTTTTAATAATTTTGACAAACCCAATTCATAGCCTGTCAGTACAGCCATATTTGGGTATAAATGACTTAAATAATATAGTTTATTAAAAATATTAATTGCTCCAAAATCAAAAGGATAGGGTTTTCCTGCCCAAATAAATTGTATGGGATATTTGGTGTTCTTCATTAATTTTTCGAATCTCTCAGCATTTCTTGTTAATAAATCTGGTCTTTTATAAGCTGCAAAACGCCTTGCCCAAACAATTGTGAATACTTTTGGGTCGAATATTTTTCCTACTTGGTCAGCGACAGTCTTGAATAATTCTGTTTTTAGTTCAATTTTACGATTACTAATCGTTTTTAGGTCTTTTTTATTTCGGGCTTTTTCTAATATATTGTCCGCCCAATATAAGCTATTTTGTGCATTAGTAACATGGGTAATATCGCAAATTCCGTCAAAATCTCCCCACATTTTTCTTGATACTTCGCCATGTAATTTGGATACAGCATTGGATTTTCTGCTCAGGCGTAAGGCTACTAAAGAGTGATTAAAAATATTGTCTTGAATACCGCCGATTTTTCTAATTTCGTGAGAAGGTACTCCCGCAAAAAAATTAAGACTTTCGAGCATCGAAAAATCATGCTTCTCATTTCCTGCTTCTTCAGGGGTATGGGTTGTAAATACTAATTTTTCACGGAGTTTATTCACATCTCCTAGCTGGCGATACAAGTAAAATGCCGCTGATAAAGCATGGGCTTCATTGAGGTGATAAACTTCAGGAGAATAATTTATTTTATCCAAAAATGTTGCTCCTCCAATACCCAAAATCATACATTGGGCTACTTTTTTGGTAGCATCAGCATCATATAAATGATATGAAAGAGATCTTGCCCATTCGTCGTTTCCATCGGTATCGGTTGTCAGAAAAAACATAGGTACTGTTCCGAATGTTTCAGGCGATAAATAATAAGCAGCCACCCAAATAGGGCGGTTTTGGATAATAATTTGAAAGCGAATTTTGGTATCCCGTAAGAAGCTGTACATTTTTTCACGAAATTGTACCTCCATACTATTGTCTGTTTTTCTTACTTGGTCGTAGTAGCCAAATTTCCACAGCATCCCGATTCCGATTAAATTTTGCTTGAGTTGGTAGGCACTTCTCATGTGAGAGCCAGCAAGAAATCCTAGACCGCCAGAATACGTTTTTAGAGCTTGGTCAATGGCAAATTCCATTGAAAAATAAACAGCAGACTTTTTGAATTTTGGGGCAAAAGAATAATTGTGAGCAAAAGGCTCAGGTAAATTTGTCATTTTTTCATAGGTTAAAATTAGATGGCAAAATAAGAAAAAAAATAGGACTTATACTAATGTGCAATTTTTCTGATTTGAAAGGGACTTAGCGATTAACTTATTGACGGGAATTATATCAGGTAAAGGGGGTATAAATAATAAAACGGATGTTCAAAGTAAATGAACACCCGTTTTGTATTGCTAAATATTATTTATTTCAAACTTGCAATCAGTTTTTCATTTAGCACCACGTAATCATCGTTTTTAGCTTCTTTTGCCAATTCGATTCCTTTCGTTGCTGTTACTTTTGCTCCAGCTTTATCACCTGCTTTTGCTTGAATTTTGGCTTTAAGGTGAACCATCCAATAGGCTTTTGGCGATGATTCGATGGCTTTATTTACCCACTCTAATGCCTTACCAAGGTCTTTACCATTATCAAAATAGTAACTTGCCGCCGCAAAATAAGGCTTATTATCCACATTCATTGCATTATCGATTTGTTGCATGATTTTGGTATCAATATCAGCTACAACCGGAATGATTACCGCCGTATTTTCCCATAAAATCTGTAAATTGGCAGAAGTAGGCAATACATCCCCAATAATAATCGTAAATGACTCAATATGCATCGGTAAACTGAATGAGCTTACTTTAAAGCGAGCAACATCTTCTTCTGTTTTATAACCACTCAAACCACCATTATTCACGCCTTTATTCAAAATAATTTCCCATTCATTTGCATTTGGTACAGAATAAAGTGCATAAGATCCTGCTTTTACTGATACGCCTCCCACTTTTACATCTTCTCCAAAAGTTACTTTGGTTGCTCCATTTGCACCGGTTCTCCAAATTTTTCCGAAAGGAACTAAATCTCCAAAGATTTTTCTACCTTTTGCTACCGGACGAGAATAGTTTACTTCAATCGACGATAAGGCAAAGTCTTGTTTCAAGGTTTGTGTCGGACTTGGGGCAGGGGTCTTTAATCCCTGTGCCATGGCATTAATAGAGGCGAATAGCGATAATAATAAGATACTTTTTTTCATGTTTTAGAAATAATTTATTGGTTATTTATCGACAAAAATAACTCTTAATTTTTAACAAAGGTTTATAAATTCTCTGTTTTCTTTAATTTTTTAAATAAGGCTAATTTTTTTTCCTGTTTCGGCTGCTTCGTAAATTGCCATTAGAATTTTCATATCTCTCAACCCCTCATTTCCGTCTATATGTTTTGGGAATGTTCCTTTTTCGAGCATTTCCTTACAAATTTGCTCCAACATAAGCGTCTGATGATGTACAATAGGTAACTTTAGTTCCCCTTCACTTGTACTTCCTTTGATAGGGCCGTAGGAATAAGCGGGACTTAACTGAAAATGACCTTTTCCACAAGATACATACAATTGCTCAATATTTGATTTGTACGAGCTAAAACCATTGACAATTGCACCACTCGGAAATTGCATCTGCCAAGATACTGTTTCTTCTACTTCTTTGAATTTCTCTGTATCAGTTTTTGCCCCAAATTGAGCGGTTACCCAAAGAGGTTCTTCTCCAGTAACGTATCTCGATGCTTGAACGCAATAAATACCAACATCCATCAGAGGTCCTCCGCCCGCCATTGTTTTTTTCAATCTCCATTGTGTAGGGTCGCCAATAGTAAATCCAAAGTTTGTTTGCATAAAACGAACATCCCCCAAGATTTTTTGTTGCCCCAATCGCATAATTTCTTGTGTAAATGGCTCAAAGTGCATTCGATAGCCTATTCCGAGTTGTACCCCTGCAGCTTGGCACGCCTGAATCATTGCTTCAGCATCTGCTACTGAGGTCGCCATTGGCTTTTCACACATAACATGTTTGCCCGCTTTTGCAGCTCTAATCACAAATTCTCTGTGCATCGAGTTGGGTAAAACAACATAAATAATATCAATATCTTTATTTGAAGCAATCTCATCAAAATTCTGATAATTATATATGTTTTTGCTTGGGATGCTATATTTTTTCTTCCACTCTTCGGCTTTAGTAGGAGAACCTGTGACAATCCCCGCCAAATAGCAATTTTTTGCATTTTCAAGTCCGACTGCTAACTGATTTTTGGCATAACTTCCAAGCCCAACAAGGGCAACTCCAAGTTTTTTTTCATCTTTTTTTGTTCCAGATGCCTGAACAGACATGAACGAAGGAACTGCAAATGCGGCACTGGTTGTGCCTAAGCCAACACCCAGATTTTGCAAAAATGAGCGTCTTGTTTGATTCTCTAACATTTTAATTAATAGTTATAGGGTTAAATTGATAAAAATATGTTTTTTTGTAATTCTTTTTCAAGAATTATCGTTTTTAAAAGTACTAAGGAATTTTTCAATTTAAAAATTAAAAAGTGGAAGAAAATAAAATCCAAAATAATCACTCAATTATACGTACTCCAATCGTGATAGGTATTGCCTTAGCTACTGGCATCTTTATTGGGGCAACCTTTTTTGGTGGTCGTGGCGTAAGTGTGATGAGAGGCAACTTGAATAAAAATGGTCAAAAATTCAAGGAAATTCTAACATATATACAAAAAAGTTATGTCGATCCCGTTGATATGGATTCGTTGGTAGATTATTCTATTACTCAAATGTTACAAAAACTCGACCCTCATACCTATTATTTCCCGCCACAAGAAGCCGAGATTAGTCGTTCTCAGCTAGAAAGTGGTTTCGATGGTATCGGCATAGAATTTAATGTTTATAAGGATACACTTTTTGTGATTTCAGCTATTCCTGGAGGCCCCTCTGATATTGCTGGATTACAGAGCGGAGATGCCATTATCCGTGCAAATAAAAATGATTTGACTGGTAAAAATGCTAATACAAATACTATTTTTGCCAATATCAGAGGTAAAAAAGGTACTTCTGTTGATTTGTTGGTCAAAAGAAGGGGACTCAAAAATTTATTGAAATTTTCTATTGTTCGTGATAAAATTCCTCAGTTTTCTGTGGAAGCTGCTTATTTATTACCCGACCAAAAAACAGGGTATATCAAAATTAATCGATTTGCTGAAACTACTTACGACGAGTTTGTACGATATGCCGAATCGCTGAAAGAACAAGGAATGAAACAGCTTCTTCTAGATTTAAGAGGTAATCCTGGTGGATATATGGATAGAGCAACTGATATTATCGATGAATTGGTGGGTGGAGAGGATGTTATTGTCTATACAAAAGGGAAAGACACTCGAAATAATCGACTAACTTTTGCGGGAAAGAAAGGTATTTTTGAGCAGGGGAGTATGGTCGTGATGGTAGATGAAGGGAGTGCGTCTGCCTCTGAAATTGTTTCGGGAGCTTTACAAGATTATGATAGAGCCTTGGTGGTAGGAAGGAGAACTTTTGGTAAAGGGCTTGTTCAGCAACCTATTCAACTTTCTGATGGTTCTGAACTCAGACTGACTGTATCAAGATATTATATTCCGAGTGGAAGAAGTATTCAAAAGCCTTACCAAAAGGGAGAATTGAATCAATATGAACATGAATTGGAGGAGAGAAGTAAGTCTGGGGAATATTTTATTGCGGATAGTATCAAAAATAATCCGGAAATGAAATTCAAAACAAAAGGAGGCAGAATTGTCTATGGTGGAGGGGGAGTTACACCTGATATTTTTGTTGCCAGAGACACTACTTATATTACGCCTTTATTGTTGAGTTTATTTAGTAAGAATATTATTCGAGAGTTGGCGGTCAATGTAGCAAATAGTCAGAAAAATGAACTTGAAAAACGAGGGTTTAATCACTTTTTGAATAAATTTACAATCAGCGATTCGCTTCTAAAAGAACTGATAGCTATGGCAAAAAACGCTTCTATTTCTTTTAATGAAAGTGAATTTACTCGTTCTAAGGCGTATATCAAGCTACAATTGAAGGCTAATATTGCCCGAATTATCTGGAAAAATAATAGAAAAGATGGGCTGAATAATGAATATTATCAAATTATCAGCACCGAGGATCCTATTTTCTTAAAATCGATTGAAGCGTTTGGAAAGGTATCGATGCTGAGGAAAAATGAAAAATAAAGAGTTATCTTAGAATGTAGGCAATGCCTAAATTTGCCCGAAAAACTCCTAAATCAAAATTCGTATTGGAATAGGGCGATAGCTCGAAAATCAGTTGAAATTTGGGGAGTTTTTCGATTGGCGATGCTCGCATCCCGACATTCAAGAAATATCCTTCTAAAATATTTCTTTTGTTTTCATCAGGATTTAAAGTATTTAAAAAATTTGCTTTTAATCCTCCCCCTACATAAAAATTTGCTCGCTCTTTTTGTCGAAAATTAATCATTGGGGAGATTTCTGTACTCAAAGATGAAAAGTAGGAATTCATCTGAAAACGAAAGTCCATCCAAAATACTTTATTAGGGTTACTGGCTATTGAAAGCATCGAATTAAATGGATAATAACCGATTGCTTGTGCTTTTACCAAATGAACCATGGCAAATAACACCAAAGTAAGTAGTGTTTTTTTCATGAAATAATTATAAATAGGTATTGATGGTTTCGGACAAATCACTTCCTTCAAAATTGATACTGGTTTCTTTGATTTTACTATTATGGTCATCTAAAATTTTATTAATTTCTTTGATAACCTCAAAAAAAGTATCCATTTTTTCGGCAGGTATTCTTTCTTGCAATAATTTATTGAAAATAATTACGCCGTCTCTCGAAAAATTTCGCTTCTTTTTTCCTTCTTCTGTCAAATACACTCGTACAAATCTTTTATCTTCAGGGTCAATTTCTCGATAAATCCATCCTTTTTCTTCTAACGTTTTCAACATTCTTGTTAAACTACGTGGCTCCATGCCAATCGATGGCCCAATTTTGGTGGCAGGAGTTCCTTTTTCTGAGTCAATATTCAACAAAACATAGCCAATAGCCATTGTCATGTCTTTAGGACTCGCATAGGCATTGTACATTTTTGAAATGGCATGCCACGCCCATTTAATGTGAAAATCAACAGTTTTTTCTTTTTTCATGCTTCTTTTTCTTCTTCCGTTGAACACAAATGTAATAAAAAAAACGGTATGCAAACATACCGTTTTCAAATTGATTGATATTTTATTTTTAGAATTCTATTTCTGAGGCTTTTGTTTTGGCATTAAACAAGAAGGTTTTTTTATGGTTCAAGTAAAAAAAGTTAACCAAATTGCTTTGATCCTCAAATAGCTCTTGCATAATACTATTGTATAATACATGGGATTTTAAATCTTGACATTCGGGAATTTCGACATAAACCCAAGTGGCATCTCCTTCTAATTCTTTACCTAAAACATTTAACTTTTTTCGTGATTTTTGTGGTGTAACAATGGCAAAATGTTGCTGAATATATCGACTAAGAATAGCATCTGAATTATCATGTTTTCCTCCAATCATAATTTTTTGCCCATTATTTGCTTTTGTTAATGCTTCTTCTAAGTCATCCGTAAACATCCGAATACTTATTTCTAAGGATTTTTCCTTGGTGTTATAATGAACTTCAGACAAAGAAGTATGAAAAGCATGAGCTTTAGATTTTTTTTCTTTTCCGATAGGCAAATTAGCCAAGCTTACATTTCCCCAAAATATAAATAAAATAATGCCGAAATATTTCATGTTAAATATTATTTAAACAATGCCTTGAAAGTATCGTTAAATAAAACCAAAATCATCAGTGCCAATAAGATAAATGTACCGACTTGCTGTGTTCTCTCCATAAACTTTTCTGAAGGTTTACGTCTAGTAATCATTTCATATAATAAAACTAATACGTGTCCTCCGTCAAGAGCTGGAATCGGCAGTGCATTCATAAATGCCAAACCCATAGATAAGAGTCCTGTTAATCCCCAAAAGCGTTCCCAATCCCAGCTTTTACCATACATTTGAGCTAAACCCACGGGACCACTTACGGCATTTCCAGCTGAAATATGTCCTTTGAAAATACGAGAAAACCCTTGAATCTGATTTGGAATGACGCTTAGTGCATCGCCAGCACCTTTCCAAAATGCCTCTCCGAATGAAAGTGTATGTTTGCTCGATTGTAGTAAAAACTCAGGATAAATACCGATTTTACCTTCTCCATTTACCGTTGGATGTAGCTTGAGTTGTTGGTTTTCTCTTTCAACCAATAGCTCAATTTTTTTACCTGCCGAATTTTTTAAGGCAGCTTGTAATTGTTGGTAATAGTCAATTTTAATGGAATCTAATTTCAATATCTTATCGCCTGTTTTCAATCCGGCTATTGCAGCAGGCATATCTTTACTGACTTCACCTATTTTAAACGGATAGATAGGCTCTATAAATGGGATTTTGCTGGCAACTTTATCAATTAACTCATTTGGAATCGGAATTTCTTTTATTTCACCGTTTCTTTCGATGGTGAAATAGGTGTTTTCTTGCATCAAAGCGGCACGCACTTCTCCAGCAGTTTCAAAATCTTCATTATTTACTTTGATAATTTTATCTCCTGTTTTCAGACCGATTTCCTCTGCGAGCGGATAGGCGTAATAGCCCAATTTATTTACCTCTGTTTTTGAATAATATTCCTCTCCCCAATAGTATTTTACTCCCCAAAATATCAAAATACCTAAAATAATATTGACAATGATACCACCTAACATTACGAAAAGTCTTTGCCAAGCTGGTTTTGAACGAAATTCGTAAGGCTCGGGTACAGCCGCTAATTGCGAAGCATCTTTTGTTTCATCTACCATTCCAGCTATATCGACATATCCACCTAACGGAAACCAGCCTAAGCCGTATTCAGTATCTCCTTTTTTCTTTTTCCAAAGTGCGAAGTTTAAAACGTTAGGCAAGGGAAATAAAAAATCGAAAAATATATAAAATTTATTCACTCGAATACCAAAAATCCTTGCGAATATAAAATGCCCGAACTCATGTAATCCAACTAAAATAGTCAATGCCAGCAAAAGCTGACCAATCATCGTTAATACTGCCATCTGAAATTTATTGTTTTTTTAAAAATAGAATCTTAATGTACTTCATCCAATATTTTTGTGCCTTCTAAGTAATTTTCAATAGTTTTTTCGTCTCTAACCGACCAAATTCCTACATAAGAACGGTATGGAAAGAGAAATTTATTATCATTCAGCGAAAATATAATTTTTTTGCGATAATCCTCTAAAGTTTCCATCCCATTTTGCAAACGTAATTCGTTGATTCTTTGTTCATCTTCAACGTTTATTTCACGATAGACCCAACGATTGACTTTTTGTTCAAATCCTCTACCTTTGTTTTCGAGTGGATTTTCACTGATAATTTTAAAGATATGTCTTGCAAAAAATACATCGTTGCCATTCATACTTGCCATAAGATAGGTAGCTGTATAGGGGGCAATTTGACCTTTACGCATCGCCTCAAATAAATTGTTTGAGAAATTAATAGTCTGTTTGTCAGGTGTTTGCCTTTTTATGATTTGATAAAAAGGATACTGAATGATGGGCATACCGGCATCTCCACATCCTATTAAATCTTCATTAGGGAAGCCATTTTTTTCAATTATTTTTTGTAAAGCTAAGGCATTCAGATTATCTGTCTGAATCAAAGTGTCTTCTGAAAACTCCATACCTTTTGCTCTTATTTTTTTATCGATAAGAACTAAGCTATCTAATTGTTTTTTTAAAGAACGATTTATTTTTTGGTCAAAAATTCTTTTTTCTGCTAAATATTGCTTCTCAAAAGTCCTCCAAGCACTGTCTTGTTGAATCGCTCCAAAGGCTACTTCATCCTTAATAAAATCTAAACTAATGCCTTTTGATGCTACTTTAAGTAAATAATGATAAGTTAAAGAAGCATTCCCAAGATAGGTAGCACATACAGCCGCATTGAAATAATCTTTCATAAATCCAGAAGAGATATCCTTAAATGCGAGATTGTATTGCTCCAATGCTTGAGAATAATCGCCTACCATAATTGCCAATTCTGCACGATTGACTGTCGGATGATAATTTTTGAGAAAATTGGTGTCTTGAGCTTGCGTGGCGTTGATTTTAATCAATAAAAATATTGACCAAAATAAACCTGCGACTGACATTTTATTAGAAATCATTTCTGTTAGAATAATAGCTCAAAATAGTTTTTTTCTTTGTTATGGTTGAAATTTCATTCAAAATTAACATAGATATTATAAATAAAGAACGAATTTTGTTGAAAACTTTGTTATCAACTGAAAGAAATTTTGAAATAATTAGTCTGTTGCTTCGCTCTTACTCTATTTCAAGGTGAAAACTGAGCTATTTGCTAAATAAATTATGATGGAATACAAAAAATACGATTTGATAATTATTGGAGGAGGGCCTATCGGCTTGGCTTGTGCGATTGAAGCTCAAAAGGCGAAATTGAATTATACAATCATCGAAAAAGGTTGCTTGGTCAATTCATTGTATAATTATCCAGCAAATATGACTTTTTTTAGCACATCCGAGCGATTGGAAATAGGGGATATCCCTTTTGTGTCGAATAATGCAAAACCTACTCGCTCGGAAGCTTTGGAATATTATAGAAGAGTTGCTCTTCATCAAAAATTGAATATTAATTTATTTGAAGAAGTATTATCTGTTAGTCCGAATACAGCAGACGAAACATACCAGCTTAGCACCACCAAGGCAAATTATCTTACCCGACACTTAATCATTGCATCGGGATTTTATGATATTCCGTTTATGATGGAAGTATCTGGCGAAAACCTACCCAAGGTTACGCATTATTACCACGAGCCACATTATTATGCTTTCCAGAAAGTATTAGTAGTGGGAGCTAATAATTCGGCAGTCGATGCCGCTTTGGAAACTTGGAGAAAAGGAGCAGAAGTAAGCATGGTTATCCGTGAATCCGAAATTGGGCATCGGGTAAAATATTGGGCAAAACCGGATATCGAAAATCGAATAAAAGAAGGCTCGATAAAAGCCTTTTTCAATACAACAATTGATGAAATAAAAGACCATACAGTAATTCTGAATACACCCGAAGGGCAAGTGGAAATTGAAAATGATTGGGTTATTGCCATGACGGGTTATCAGCCTAATCTTAAATTTCTGAAAAATATTGGTATTCGTTTATTTGATGATGCCCTTATGAAGCCTGAATATAATGAAAATACTATGGAAACAAATCTTAAGAATGTTTATTTGGCAGGAGTAATTTGTGGCGGAATGAATACGCATAGCTTGTTTATAGAAAACTCACGAATTCATGCTGTCCGAATTATTGAGGACATTACTTCTAAGCATCATTGACTTTTGTGATAACTCATAAATTGTCCATCCAAAGAATATAAAATATTCTATCCAAATTAAAACACCAGACTCCTGATATGGACTTATTCGGTAAGTAAAATAGCTTAACATTACAAGATAAGTCCATATTATTCCAAGTCTTAATCTTGCAAAAATACTTGCTACCAATATATTGATGATATACCATGGATGAATAGTTGTGGCAAAAGCATAATAAAGTAATAAAACCGTCAGCGGTATCAATAAAATATTTTTGAGGCGGAAAGAAAGCATAAATATGCCTACAAAAACAATTAAAGCAAGCATTTTACCGATGTAAGCAATCATATTATAGCCCGTAATAGAATAGCCTACTGCTCTAAATAGATAATAGAAACTAGCATTAAACTCAAATTTTTGATAATATAAACCTACACTCGATAAGATTTTGTTTAACAAGGTGAAATCGAAGAAGGGAGCAAAAAATAAAATCGATGATAATAGACATGCAAAAGTGTAGAAAATCCCTTTTTTCAAGCCGAGCAAACGTATAAGCAAAGGAAATAGAACCAAAGGTAAAAGCTTTGTCATGATGGCACAAGTCATGAAAAAAGCACTCAAATAAAGCTCTTTAGAGAATAAATCTTTGATTTTTTGCATCCACCAATAAGCCAATAAAACAAACATAATCATGACACCCTCAAAGTGCAAATTTCCAGATAACTCTATAATTACCAGTGGGTTGAAAGTATATATAGCCATTAGTTCGGCACTTTTGCTTGTTGCCGATAAGCGATGAATTAAGTGGATAGTGATGATGTCTGCAAATAATACAATGATTCTCAAAAATATGACATTCAATAAAATATTATTGCCTGAAAAATAAGTTGCCAAAGCAAAAAAGACTTGATTAAGCGGAGGATATACTGAATAATAATGTGGCGAATTGAGCTTATTGAAAAGCCATTGCTCGCTTTTGTCTATTTGGGAGACAAATTCGTCAGGTAAATAAAGATAAGGATTGATTCCGTTTTGAAGCAATTTCCCATCCCAAATAAATCGATAAAAATCATCCGATAAAGTAGGTATGGCAAAGAGTAATACTATCCGAAAAAAAATGCCCATGAAATATATTTCACGGACATTTTGCACGCTTTTAATCAGATAAATATAGGCAATAAATAATACCGAAAACAAAGAAAATAATTGTCCAAATTCATGTCTTGGTGTGAGGTAACTTATTATATATAAGCCAATTATAAATACTAAAAATAGCGTATATTTGATTTTATTCATTGCTTTATCCTAATTCTAAAGAAACAGTTCGGGTATCTGAAAGGTGATATCCTCGAACCTTCCCCAAACCTGAATATTTTACCCTGAATCCTTTGTTTTCTAATACATGTATGGCATCTCTGAGGGTCATTCCTTTTACATTTGGGATTTCATTACTACTTTTTTGTACTTTTTTCCAAGAAATGCCCTTGTCGTTTGCTACTGCCTTGACCCATCCTGCGGTATTTGGGGTATTCAAGATACCTAATTCTTCGTGGATGGTTCTGAAATCTTCAGCATATCCTGATTGAGCTTGACCTTCTATTCTGCTAAGATTTATTTTTTTGTTTTTTGCTGGATGAAGAGCTACGTCGTAGGCAAATATTTTATCTGCAATAGTCCTGAAAACTGGAGCTGCAACATCACGTGCGTACAAGTTTGCACCTTGTGGCTCATCGATAATGACCGCACAACTATATTTTGGTTGATCGGCAGGAAAGAAGCCTATAAATGCTGTATAATATTTGTTCTGAACGTAGCCATTTTCTCTTTTTCGAGAAGTTCCAGTTTTTCCTCCGACTTTACAAAATCCCGTATTAATATTTTGGGCTGTTCCGTTTTCCACAACTGCAATCATCATTTTTTGTGCAAGTTTTGCAGATTTTTCCGAACAAATTGGTGTAGGGTCTTGGTTCCCCTCCAATTTTTCAATGACTCTATCCGCCTCTTTTATTTCTTTTACTATTGTCGGCTGAATCCATCGTCCATTATTAGCAACTGCATTGTAGAAAGTTAGCATTTGTAATGGTGTCATTCGGGTTTCATAGCCAATAGCCATCCAAGGGAAGGTTGTATTACTATAAGTTGAACTTTTATTATCTTTAATAATAGGCAAAGTTTCTCCTTTTAATTGAAAACCTACGGGTTGGTCTAGTTTGAATTTTTGGAGATATCCGACATATTCATTAATATGCGAAAAGCCAAAATGCTTTTTTACCAAATTGTATATCCCGATATTACATGAATGCTCAAAAACGCTTTTGACAGTCAATTTCCCGTGCTTTTCCGAGCAAGTCATTTCGGTACTATTGTGCATGACACTTCCTTCACAATAGCCGGCATCGTCATTGAGATTAAGATGGGCTTTTTCGAGTAATGCGAGCATGGTAGCAAGTTTGAAGGTCGAACCAGGGTCTGTTCCTCCACGTACGGCATAGTTAAAGTCTTCTCTATAAGATACTTGTAGAGAATCTGCTCGTTTGGATAAATTGGTAATTGCCTTTACCTCTCCGGTCGCAATTTCCATAACAATAGCCGAGCCATAATTAGCATTGGTGCTGATGACCTGATTTCGTAAGGCACTCTCAACAATATCTTGGAAATTAATATCAATAGTAGTGACAACATCCAAACCAGCTTCTGGTCGAACTTCTGGGGTATCATTCAAAGGTTTCCAAACTCCCCCGGCTAATCTTTGAAAAAGCCCTACACCATCTCTTCCAGCAAGATAATTATTGAAACTAAACTCTATTCCAAAATCTCCTCTGGTTTGTGTATCTCTATCAAGTCGTCCGATTGACCGTAGTGCCATATCCCCGAAAGGCATTACTCGGCGTTCTAATTGCTCGAATTTCCCCCCTGTTTTCATAGGCCCTTCTCTAAAGAAAGGAAATTTCTTGATTCTCTCTTTTTCCTGAAAATCTATTAACCTATTGCCTAATGTTACGAAGATTAATTTTTTCTCACTTCTTGCATTTACTATCAATTCTTTGTACTCCGCAGCTGTTTTATCTTCAAAAAAATTTGCTAAAAGATAAGCTAAAGAATCAATTTTTTCTTTGAAATATTTAGGTTTAGCACGGGTGATGTCCAAGCCGACTCTATATCTTGGTACGGATGTTGCCAATAGGCTTTTTCCATCAGAAGCAAATATATTTCCTCTGGTTGCCTTTATTTTCATGGGTTTTCGCTCTACTTTTTTTACTTTAGCAAGCCATTTTTCTTTTTGTGGAAATTGAATAACGTACAATTGTGCAAAAATGAGCAAAGTGAAAAATACTGAAAAGAGAAACGCAATTGTTGCTCTGAATATAATTTGATCTCTGATTGATTTTTTTGAGGACATCGTAAAATTCTTTCGGATTTATAGAGATATTTCTGCTCTTGGTTTATTCTTTAACAACAATTTTGATAGGCGGGGTAATGTTTTCCTCCAAACCTTCTGTTGCCAACTTTTTTGCAATCTCAGATTGCTTGCTGGCATACATATACCTTGATTTTTGAGAAATGTATGCGGCTCTACTCTCTTCCATTTCTGTACGAGCTTTTGCTATTTTTTTCAACAAACCTTCATATTGGTACTGTAAAAAAATATAAATCAAAGCTAAAAATGCTAACCAAAATATATTTTTGAGCATTTCGGTAGGAATCTCACTACCGAGCTGAACTTTCGAAGAAATCCAAGAACCAATTTTGTTATAAACTTCTAATTTATTTAAACTAAAACGTTTAGGCTTTACAGCGTCATTGGGAGATGTCCGGAATGTATTTGTTGCCATTTTTGGAGTTTTTAATCGATTAGTAAAAGCACAATTTACCTAAGTTTTGATACAAAATTAGGAATTAGTTAAATTAATTAAAACATTCATTGAGGATTATTTATATGGCTCGGCAATTCTCAACTTAGCACTTCTAGCACGTGGATTTCGCTCAATTTCTTCTGCAGATGCTTCTATGGCTTTTCTATTGACAGCTTCCAAAGGTTTTAATTCATTTCCAAAAAAATCTTTTTCTGCTTCTCCGCTGAATTTTCCACTTCTAATAAAATTTTTTACTAGTCTATCTTCCAACGAATGGTACGACATCACAACTAACCGCCCTTGTGGAGCAAGGACTTCAGGTGTTTGTTTAAGAAAATCCTCCAAAACTGTCATTTCTTCATTGACTACAATTCGGAGAGCTTGAAAAACTTGAGCGAAATACTTATTTTCTTTGCCTTTTGGGGCAAGTTTTGCCAATATGGCTTTTAGGTCATTGATTGTTTCAATTTTTTGGTTCAATCTTGCTGTATAAATAGTTTGTGCGGCTGTTTTGGCATTTTTAATTTCTCCATAAATACCCAAAATTTTATGTAATTCCTCCGCAGAATAATCATTGACAATGTCTTTGGCAGAAATTTCGGCATTTTGATTCATTCGCATATCTAAAGCAGCATCAAATCTAGTCGAAAATCCTCGCTCGGGAGTGTCTATTTGATGTGAAGAAATTCCTAAATCTGCCAATATTCCATCTACTTGCTTTACGCCATAAAGTCGCAAATATTGCTTGATATTCCTAAAATTAGCATTAATGAAGATAAAATTTTTATTATCTATTTTCTTTGATTCTGCTTTGGCATCGGCATCTTGGTCGAAAGCATAAAGCTTTCCAGTGGTCAATTGCTCCAAAATTTCTCTGGAATGCCCACCGCCACCAAAAGTAACATCGACATAAATTCCGTCAGGCTTGATATTCAATCCTTCCAAACATTCTTTCAACATGACGGGAACGTGATAAACTGACATATTTTTATTAGATTTACAATGTTCTATTCTATAACTTTGCAAAGTTAATAGGAAGCTGTCGGCTTTTTCTAAATTGGTTCTCTATTTTAATAAATTTATATTTATGAATCGCTTCATTCAACTTACATGTATGTTTGTTTTTACGCTTGTTAGTTTCCTACAAGCAGCACCGATTGAACCTCAAGTAGGTGTTTGGCGTGCTACCATTCCTACACCTGCTGGTACGCTACCGTTTAATTTTGAGGTGCTTAAAAATGGTAAAAATTACACTGTTTTTATTATCAACGGAACTGAGAGATTAGAGATGGATAAATCTTATATGAAAGGAGATTCGATTCATATTCCTATGTCTCTTTTTGATGCTGAAATTGTTGCTAAAGTCTCGAAAACAAGCATGGATGGATATTGGAAGAAAATGCGTTCCAATTTTACATTTATTAGGGCTAAATTTCGTGCCGAATATGGGAAAGATTATCGCTTTTTTGCAGCTTGTACCGAGAAAAATCCACTATTGATGGATAAATATAGCGTTGTTTTTATCTCGGAAGATGGAAAAGATTCTACTAAAGCAGTAGGGTTGTTTAAAAATACGGGAAATATAGTAGAAGGGACTTTCCTAACGAGTACTGGAGATTATAGATATTTAGCGGGCAATACCGTCGGAGATAGCCTAAAGCTTTCTTGCTTTGATGGTAATCATTTATTTTTATTTAAGGCAAAAATCGAGCAAAATCAATTGAAAGGAGGGGTTTTTTGCTCAAATGCTGCCAATATCGAGACTTGGAATGGAATAGCTGATACCAATGCTGCTCTCCCTGATGAAAAAAGTCTGACCTATTTGAAAGCAGGTTTTGAATCTATTGATTTTTCGTTTCCTGATAGTAAAGGTAAAATAGTTTCATTAAATGATACACAGTACCGTGGGAAAGTGAAAATTGTACAAATTATGGGTTCATGGTGCCCGAATTGTATGGATGAAACTAAGTTTCTAGCTCCTTGGTATCTTAAAAATAAAAACAGAGGAGTAGAAATTATTGGTCTAGCCTATGAAAAAAGTACAGACCCATCTTTTGCATATCCTAAAATTAATCAATTGAAGGCTCGTTTTGGTGTTCAATATGATGTTCTTGTGGCGGGTACAAATGATAAAGAAGAGGCATCTCGTACGCTTCCGATGTTGAATCGTGTCATTGGTTTTCCGACTACAATATTTATCGACAAAAATAATAAAGTTAGAGAAATTCATACCGGATTTTCAGGGCCTGGTACTGGAAAGTATTATGACAAATTTGTAAGTGATTTCAATTTATTAATTGATAAATTGTTGGCAGAATAAAACATTTTTTGAGATGGCTTGTTTTACCAAAAGATTCTAAGCAAAATAATAATAAACAAATGAATGCAAATTTGACAGAAATAATATTGGTAGATGAGCTTGACCGAGAAATAGGTACGGGAGAAAAACTCCTAGTTCACCAAAAAGGCTTATTGCACCGTGCTTTTTCGGTTTTGATTTTCAATAAAGATAATCAATTACTCATTCATCAACGTACCCGACATAAATACCATTCGGGAGGGCTTTGGACAAATACTTGTTGTGGGCATCCGAATGCGGGAGAAAGTATCGAAAAAGCGGCATTCAGACGTTTGGGTGAGGAAATGGGATTTAGAACAGAATTGACTTTCTTGGATAAATTTCAATATAGAACTGATTTTCAGAATGGTCTCGTCGAACATGAAATTGATCACGTTTTTATCGGTTATTTCGATGGTACTTTTGAGGTGAATCCTGAAGAAGTGGCTGATTATCAATGGGTTGATATGGATGTTTTGATGGAAAATGTATCAAAAAATCCCGATAACTACACTTTTTGGTTTAAGAAAATCTTGAATTTGGAGTCATTTCAAGCATTTGTTTCTAACTGGGTTGTATTAGCTTAATAAATAGCAAAGTCTTAATTTTTTGGAGAAATATATTATTTTTGCATAAAAACTTTATTCATGAATAAAAAAAATCTCCTTATAATTGCTGGATTGGTACTATACCAAGTGGCATTTTCCCAAAAAAAAGATTATTTAATTACGCTAAAAACCGACTTTGGTACCATGCACGCAGTTTTGTACAATGAAACGCCATTGCACAAATCTAATTTTATCAAACTTACAAATCAAAAATTCTACGATGGATTGCTTTTTCATAGAATCATAGATGGTTTTATGATCCAGGGAGGTGACCCAAACTCCAAAAATGCAGCCTCTGGTACTCGTTTAGGTAATGGAGGGGGAGAGATGGAACGCATCCCTTTTGAATTTCATCCCAACAGAATTCACAAAAAAGGAGTTTTAGCAGCTGCAAGGGATAATAATCCCGAAAAAAAATCAAGTGCTTGTCAATTTTATATCGTTCAGGGTAAAAAATTAACAGATGATGAAATTACGATAGTTTCTCAGCGAAATGGTATGAATTATACTACTGAGCAAAGAGCCCAATATATGATTTCGGGTGGAACGCCTCGTTTGGATAATAATTATACTGTTTTTGGCGAGGTAATAGATAATTTTTCAGTCATCGATTCAATCGCAACACAGGCAAGAGATAAATTTGATCGTCCGATAAAAGATATAAAAATGAATATTTCTTGTAGAAAAATGCGAAAAAAGAAGATTATAAAGAAATATTCCTATAATTACTAAATCATTAATTCTGCCCCGATACACTCCTTTATTTCTCTATTTGTTATTCTTGAATCAGAGGTGTATTTTTGAAAAATGATTCAATTTTTTATAATTCAGAGTAGATTTCACTTATGAAAAAAATATTAATTACAGGCTCTAATGGACTTTTAGGGCAAAAATTGGTTGAATTATATAGCCAACACCCTCAATATCAAATTATTGCAACCGCACGTGGTGAAAATCGTCTGCCTTCAAAAATAGGGTATATCTATGAAAAAATGGATATTACTATCCGAGAAAATGTTTTGGATGTTGTGTCTAAGTATCAACCCGATGTTCTTATCCATACAGCAGCAATGACCAATGTAGATCAGTGTGAAATTGAAAAGGAATCATGTTGGGCTCAAAATGTATATGCCCTTGAGTATCTGACTGAGGCATGCTCGAAAAATGATTGTTTTTTACTTCATCTTTCTACCGATTTTATTTTTGATGGTAAATCTGGTCCTTACAGCGAAGAAGCAGAAGCAAATCCAATCAGCTTTTATGGTTGGAGTAAATTGGCTGCTGAGAAAATCGTGTCGAATAGTTCGGTGAAATGGGCAATTGCCCGTACCGTGCTTGTTTATGGAATTGCACATGATATGAGTCGGAGTAATATTATTTTATGGGTAAAAAATTCTCTTGAATCAGGTAAAAATATTAAAGTTGTGACAGATCAATGGAGAACTCCCACTTTAGCCGAGGATTTGGCAAAAGGTTGCTTTTTAATTGCCGAAAAAGAAATGGAGGGAATATTCAATATTTCGGGGAAAGATTTTCTGACACCGTACGAAATGGCAATCAAAACTGCCGATTATTTTGGTTTAGATAAATCCCTGATTGCTGCTGCAGATTCAAGCACTTTTACACAAACAGCCAAAAGACCACTCCGTACTGGATTTGATTTGAATAAATCTGTTTCGTTGCTTGGATATCAACCCGTGACTTTCGAGGAAGGTATTGCCATATTGGCTAAACAATTATCATAGGTTCGGTGATAGATTAGTTAATTTTAGGAAAAGATTGCCTTTTGTTGGTTAATTTTTACATAATTATCATTTTTGTGTAACAAAAATGATAATATAAGACAATTATTTGAAAATCTAATCCAATTTGAATTGTTAGAATTTATTCAATTTTGCATAAGAAAAACGTAAAAATCAACTAACATGAAAAATCTATTGAATGAACCCTATTTGCTTTCAGAAGAAGCTATCGAATTTTATCAAAAAAATCGTTACATAAAGCTCAAAAACGTATTAGATGCTGAGACATTGGCATTTTATGGGGAAGCTATCTCGAAAAAAGTAGATGATTTGAATCAACAAGACAAACCAATCGACCAACGAGATACTTATGGAAAAGCTTTTTTGCAAATTTTCAATCTTTGGCGTGAAGACGAGACTTGTAAGGAATTTGTTCTTAGTAAACGTTTAGGGCAAATTGCGGCAGAATTGATGCGTGCAGATGGGACGAGGCTTTATCACGATCAAGCCCTATTTAAAGAAGCGGGTGGGGGTATTACTCCTTGGCATGCAGACCAATATTATTGGCCTTTATCGAGCGATAAAACGGTTACTGCTTGGATTCCGCTTCAGCCTGTGCCACTTGAAATGGGACCTTTGGAGTTTAGTGCTGGAAGTCATGCCATTGTGGAGGGGCGTGAATTAGCCATTAGTGATGATAGTGAACAAAAAATAGCACAACGTTTGCGAGTTACTGATTTTGAGCATGTCGTTGAACCTTATGATTTAGGAGAAGTAAGTTTTCATTCTGGATGGGTTTTTCATCGTGCAGGAGCTAACAATACCGACCAAGTACGCAAAGTAATGACAATGATTTATATGGATAAAGATATGGTTTTAAAAGAGCCTGAAAACGAAAATCAGAAAAAAGATTGGGAGGTTTGGTGCCCTGGTGCAACTATCGGAGAAGTAATCGATACTTATCTAAACCCAATTATTTACAGTAAATGATTACCTGTCGAGCAGCTATTGCCAATGGAAAGGGAGGTTTTTCCATTGAAACTATCAAGGTAGCAAAACCTTCAGGAGATGAAGTATTGGTGCAAATCAAAGCGGCAGGAGTATGCCATACTGATTGGGATTCTCAATCTTGGGGAAAAACACTCGTCATGGGACATGAAGGTGCTGGTTTGGTTGTTGAAGTTGGTGACAAAGTAAAATCTCTGAAAAAAGGAGATAAGGTAATGCTCAATTGGGCTATTCCCTGTTATGAATGCTTTCAATGCCAAGAGGGAAACCAGCATATTTGCGAAAAAAATTCTGCTGTAACTGCCGGAAATAAAGTGAGTGGAGGACATGCCACTTTCGATTCGACTACTTATTTAGAAAATCCTATTGAAAAGGCTTTTAGTTTAGGAACAATGTCTGAATACACATTGGTAAGGGAGGCTGCGTGTGTCAAGATTCTTGTTGAAATGCCATTTTCCTCTGCTGCAATTGTTGGCTGTGGTGTGATGACTGGATATGGGTCAGTCGTTAATGCAGCTAAAGTCCAACCCGGACGTTCGGTTGTGGTCTTAGGAACGGGAGGGGTCGGTTTGAATGTAATTCAAGGTGCGAGAATTGCAGGTGCTGCCAAAATTATCGCCATCGACATAAACTCCAATCGCTTGGAAATGGCGAGAGAATACGGGGCTACTCATGTAATTTTAGCCAATAAAGATGATAAGGGCTTGATGAAAGCTGCCGAAATTGTCAAGAGCTTGACAGAAGGGAGAGGGGCTGATTATGCTTTTGAATGCACTGCTATTCCTGAATTGGGGGCAGCACCTTTGGCAATGATTCGTAATGCAGGCATGGCAGTCCAGGTAAGCGGAATCGAGCAAGAAATTCAAATTGATATGAATCTTTTTGAGTGGGATAAGGTGTATATTAATCCTTTATATGGAAAGACCAGACCACAAATAGACTTTCCGATTTTACAAGAATTATATGCAAAAGGAATCTTGATTTTAGACAAAATGGTAACAAAAACATACTCACTCGATTCTCTTGCTTCGGCATTTGTGGATATGCACGAAGGGAAAAATGCAAAGGGGGTAATTGTTTTTTAAATGATATTGAAATGAGTAATTTTTTTACAACGGAAATTGCTGATTTTCAAGGTTTACAGCTAATTACTGTTAAAAGTAAATCATTGAAAAAGCGAGCAGATATTACAGTATATAATGGCTGTAATAATTATCCTTCAAAGCGTTCTGTTCCTTTAGTAATTTTACTTCATGGGGTTTACGGTAGCCATTGGGCGTGGACAGCTAAAGGGAAAGTCCACAAAACTACTCAGAGACTCATTAATAAGGGGAAGATTTCTCCAATGATTTTGGCAATGCCTTCTGATGGACTTTTTGCCGATGGAAGTGGTTATGTACCTCATAAACATGAAAATTACGAAAAGTGGATTGTAGAAGATGTAATAACAGTGATGAAAGAGCAGTTTGCTCAAATTGATGATAATTCACCGATATTTATTACAGGTTTGTCGATGGGTGGGTATGGAGCTTTACGTTTAGGTGCAAAATATTCAAATATTTTTAAGGCGTTTTCTGGCCATTCGTCCATTACTCATTTTAGTCAATTGAAGGACTTTGTAGAAGATTTTGAGCAATTAAATGCTGCTGCTCTTGAAAAAGATGGAGTGCTTGAATGGATGATTAAAAACCAAAATACGTTATCACCCTTTCGCTTTGATTGTGGTAAAAATGATATCTTGATTGAATATAACCGAAAGCTTCATCTTGAATTGGAAAATCATCGGATTCCGCATAGTTACAAGGAGTTTAAAGGTGAACATTCGTGGGAATATTGGACAAAATATATCAAAGAAACATTATTGTTTTTTGATGAAATAGCTTCTAAGTCTCTATAAAATAGCTCGAGATTGACTATTTATTTGTCAATCTCGATTTAATTTTATGATGACTTAAAGAGCTTCATTAGGATCTAAAGGGTATCTTTCTAATGGTTTGGCTAACATTTTTGTCGCAATTTGTAGCGTATTTTCCCATTCTTGTATGTTAAGGTTTTCGTCAGGATAGTGTTCGTTTCTATATCCTACACTTAAATTTACGCCGCAACAGCTATCCGGATGATTACATAGGCTGACAATATCTGTAAAAGACCCCTTGTTTGGCTCGGTGTAGCCAGTTTCACTTTCAATATATTGTTTAAATTCTTCGGTAACAGGAATATGATACACTTTATAATCAGTGCCGTGACGGCGGTCGAATTGCATCATAAAAGATGATTGGTGTATAATTGATGCAATATCTTTATGTTCTCTCATCAACCATCTTGCTCCTATTTGTCCACGCTCTTCCCCATCTGTGATTAATAAGTGATGCCCACTATCTTTGAGGAGCCAAAGAATAGCACATCCCGCACGGTCGTCTGCCCCTAAACCACAATTTGGTGTAGTTGATTTGATGATGCCATCTTCTTCTATAAAATCGTGTTCACCGAAATTTGAAAATACCGTATCGGCATGAGCAATAATAGTAGCTGCATCTTCACGATTGCCTTTGACAAAGACAAATTGCTGTTGATTTTCAAGCCCTTTTTTCCAGATTGCGTTTGGTAAGCCTCTGAACCGATCCATAATTTCTTCTGAAGAGTTTAGCGGATAAGAAAGAAATTCTTTGAGGGTGTCTAATGCGTCCATATTGTATATTTAGAGATAAATAATGTAAAATTTCTCGAAGATACTATGGGTAATTCTATCAAAAAATTTTTTGATGTTTTTTGATAGAATTATTTATTGAGTGGTAAATTTTTGATTTTTTTATTTTGGGTGATGACATTTTGCATCAAAATCCTCTTCCATTTATCATCAGTAGCATTTTTAGAATTAATAGAAATGGTAGAATATTATTTTATCCAAAAAAAATTGATTTAGCCAATAAATTATCTTAATTTTGTTGAAAATTTAGAAAAACAAACTAAATATAGAATTTTCTAAGGATAATTTAACTTATAGAAATAATGTCAGCAGAAACAAAAACCTTCATTCCTTATAAGGTAAAAGACATCACTTTAGCCGATTGGGGTCGTAAAGAAATTAAATTGGCAGAAGCCGAAATGCCTGGTTTAATGGCAATTCGTAAAGAATATGGTCCTTCAAAACCACTTGCAGGTGCAAGAGTTGCAGGTTGTTTGCACATGACTATTCAAACGGCCGTTTTGATTGAAACGCTTGTTGAATTGGGAGCGGAGGTTACTTGGTCTTCTTGTAATATCTTTTCTACTCAAGATCATGCCGCTGCGGCTATCGCTGCTGCTGGTATCCAAGTATATGCTTGGAAAGGTCAAACTGCCGAAGAGTTTGATTGGTGTATCGAGCAAACATTGCTTTTCGGTGAAGAACAAAAACCTTTGAACATGATTTTGGATGATGGTGGTGATTTGACAAATATGGTTTTTGATGTATATCCTGAATATATTCCAGGTATTAAAGGTCTTTCGGAAGAAACAACTACTGGGGTTCATCGCTTGTACGAACGCATGAAAAATGGAACGTTATTCTTGCCAGCTATCAATGTGAATGATTCTGTTACAAAATCTAAATTTGATAATAAATATGGATGTAAAGAATCTTTGGTAGATGCTATTCGTCGTGCGACTGATGTCATGATGGCAGGTAAAGTGGCAGTTGTAGCAGGTTATGGAGATGTAGGTAAAGGTTCGGCAGAGTCGCTTCGTGGAGCGGGTTGTCGTGTATTAGTAACAGAAATTGACCCAATTTGTGCTTTACAAGCTGCTATGGATGGCTTTGAGGTTGTTACAATGGATGAGGCAGTTACTCGTGCAAATATTTTTGTAACAGCAACAGGTAATGTGAATATTATTCGTGATCGCCATTTCAAAAATATGCGTGATAAGGCTATCGTATGTAATATTGGGCATTTTGATAATGAAATTGACATGGCATGGTTGAACCAAAATTATGGCAATACCAAATCAACTATCAAGCCTCAAGTAGATATGTACGAGGTGGATGGAAAAGAAATTATCATTTTGGCAGAAGGTAGATTGGTGAATTTAGGCTGTGCAATGGGGCATCCATCTTTTGTGATGTCTTGTTCTTTCTCAAACCAAACTTTAGCTCAAATCGAATTGTGGAATAATCCAGATAAGTATGAGAAAAAAGTATATGTATTACCGAAAAAATTAGATGAGAAAGTTGCTTCTTTGCATTTAGCTCATGTCGGTGCTACATTGGATACTTTGGATGCTGAACAAGCAGCTTATATTGGAGTTTCGCATGAAGGTCCGTTCAAAGCTGAAATGTACCGATATTAATCGGTTGAGTAAATATATAAAATGGGTTGTCCAATTATCGGATAACCCATTTTTTTTGAATAAATTTTGCTTATTTTGATATTTTATTGGCAAATCGCTCATAAGAATTTTAATTTTACGTTATTAGCAGAAGTTGAAATAAATTTATACCATCATGTCAATAATTGTTAGGAATCTGACCAAAATATACGGAGAACAAAAAGCTGTCAATAATATTTCTTTTCAGATAAATAAAGGGGAAATAGTTGGTTTTCTCGGACCGAATGGTGCTGGAAAATCGACTACAATGAAAATGCTAACTGGATTTTTACCTGCTTCCGATGGAATTGCCGAGGTCAATGGAATAAATGTAGCTAATAATCCAATGGAAGTGAAAAAAAATATCGGATATCTTCCCGAACATAACCCGCTTTATTTGGATATGTATGTAAAGGAGTTTTTGGAGTTTGTGGGAGAATTAAATGGATTGAAGGGTAGCGTATTAAAGCAAAATATTAAAGAAATTATTGAAAAAGTAGGACTTTCGCCTGAAAAATATAAAAAAATTGCTCAACTTTCAAAAGGATACCGACAAAGGGTAGGTATTGCACAAGCACTCCTTCATCAGCCTGAAGTATTGATTTTGGATGAGCCTACAACAGGTTTAGATCCCAACCAGCTTGTTGAAATTCGAGCCTTAATCCGAGAAGTTGGTAAGCATAAAACAGTGATTCTAAGCACGCATATTATGCAAGAGGTGGAGGCAATATGCGATAGGGTAATTATCATTAAAAAAGGTGAAATTGTTGCAGATTCCCCGATTCAGGAAATGCAATCATCAGGAAAAGCCTTAGAAGATATTTTTAGAGAATTGACAAATTAATAGATTTTATGGTAGAAATTTGTTGTTTTTCATTAGAGTCCGCTATCATTGCTCAGGAGGCTGGTGCAAAAAGGGTCGAATTATGTGGTGGAATGTTTGAGGGTGGCACTACTCCTTCAGCTGGATTAATCAAGCGGGTACGTGCTTGTTTAGCTATACAATTATATGTAATGATTCGTCCACGTGGTGGTGATTTTTGCTATTCCAAAACAGAATTCGAGGTGATGCAAGAGGATATAGAATTGGCAAAATCTCTAGGAGCGGATGGCGTAGTTTTTGGAATATTAAATCCTGATGGAAGTATTGATAAAGTACGAACTAAAATTTTGGTCGATTTAGCATCGCCAATGAAAGTGACCTTTCATCGTGCTTTTGATGTTGCTCAAAATCCTCGACAAGCTTTGGAAGATATTATCGAATGTGCTTGTGAAAGAATCTTAACATCTGGACAAAAAAATACTGCTTTAGAAGGAATAGATTGTCTGAAAGCATTAGTTGAACAAGCTAATAATAGAATTGAAATTATGGCGGGTAGCGGCGTGCATGCCGCCAATGCCGAAAAATTTGTATCGATAGGTATTAAAGCTCTACACCTAACAGGGAAAAGTACTCGGGATGGTAAAATGTTGTATAGAAAAACGGGAGTCAGTATGGCTAGTATTTCGCAAACAAACGAGCATGAATACTATGAGGCAGATGCCGAAAAATGTAAAGCCGTTGTTGATATAATGAATCGACGGGGCAACTGATTCCCCCGTCGATAATGGTATTATTTATTTTTTTGACTCTGCTATTTCACTAATTTTTTGATGAATCATCACTTGATTCGACATAATTTTAGAGAAACCTCTTACATCATCACCCGACCAAGCATTATTCATTTCTCCGTAGCTTCCAAATACCGGAAACATTAAATGATAATCAGACTTGATGCACAACAATTGGAAATTATATGGAGATAAATGAACCCTAACTTCTCCATTAACATGAGCTTGCATACTTTCCAAAAATTTCTCAATATCTCGCATCAAAGGCTCTAAAAATTGTCCTTCGTGTAGCATCATTCCGTACCATTCTGCCAAATTTTGTTTCCAATATTGTTGCCATTTTGACAAAACATGTTTTTCTAACAAATGGTGAGCTTTTATGATAATCAAAGGAGCAGCAGCTTCAAATCCTACACGCCCTTTGATACCGATAATGGTATCTCCGACATGAATATCTCTGCCGATGCCATAAGGAGAAGCAATCTCAGAAAGTAATCGAATAGCCGCAACAGGATTGTCAAATGCTTGTCCATTGACACCCTTAAGCTCTCCATCAACAAATTTTAAAGAAACCTCGGTGGGGGTATTTGCTGTGACTTGTGTTGGGAATGCACTTTCTGGTAAGAAATCATAAGAATTTAATGTTTCTCTACCACCAACAGATGTTCCCCATAAACCTTTATTGATAGAGTAAGCTGCTTTATGCCATTCACGAACAACACCTTTCGATTTCAAAAATTCAATTTCTGCTTCACGAGAAAGTTTTAAATCTCTGATAGGTGTGATAATTTGAGCGTTAGGCAACACAATTCTAAATACCATATCAAAGCGAACTTGGTCATTCCCTGCTCCGGTACTTCCGTGTGCTACTGCCTCTGCTCCAATTTTTTTTGCATATTCTGCCACTGCCACTGCCTGAAACATTCTCTCTGCACTTACCGATAAAGGATAAGTATTATTTTTTAGAATATTTCCATAAACCAAAAAACGAATACATTTCTGATAATATTCATCTACCATACGAGCCGTAAAATGGTGTTTTACTCCCAATTCATAAGCTTTTGTTTCGATATCTTTCATTTCAGCCTCGGTAAATCCACCTGTATCTACCAATACTGAATGTACTTCATGACCCAATTCTTCGGTCAAATATTTCACGCAAAAGGAAGTGTCAAGACCTCCGCTGTATGCCAAAACAACCTTCATAAGCTCAAACCCGCCTCAAAACGAGCATATTTTAAATAGTTTAACAAAATTTATGCAAAAATAGGATTTATTAGGGTAAAATATCTTAATTTCAATCAAAATTATTGTACTTTTCAAATTCACTATCTCGGAACTGTATAATACATAATGATTCCGATGCAACTAAATACAATATTTGGAAGCCAGACTGCCAGCATAGGGGGCATATTTCCAGATTCGGCAATTCCTTTTGACATGATAAAAAATAAAATATAGAAAAATGCCAGCATAAATCCAATGGCAATTTGAAATCCAACTCCTCCTCGTGCTTTTCTTGCCGATACAATTAAGCCCATCAGCGATAAAATAATTACAGCAAAAGGCGTAACGATTCGTTGGTATAATTCAATCTGAAAAGTTTCTATACCTTCAGCTCCCCGTGATTGAATCAGGGCGATTTTAGACCGTAATTCGGGAATAGTGAATGTTTCATACACGTTTCTATTACTCTCAAAATCTTTAGGTGATAAATTAATAAGTGTATCTTTAGAATTGGCACTGAATATTAATTTATCTTTCATTAGCCCTAATGTGCGAATTTTATAATCAAAAATTCGCCATTTTTTGGTGCTATCGTTCCACTCAATTCGTTTGGCAGATAATTTTTCGATGAGTTTATTGTTTTCAATTTTTTCCAACGTGAAATCAAATCCTCTCTTCTGCTCATTATTATAGCTCGACATATAGGCATACGTATTTGGGGCTACTGCTGTATGAAAATCCCGTTCGGAAAAATAAAATTTTTCGTTCACATACACACTTTCAAAAGCTAATCGGACTTTATTAGCTTTGGGTAGTATCCAGCCTACCATCACAAATGAAAGTAATGCAACAATAGATGCTCCCATTAGATAAGGTCTCATTAATCTTGTGAAACTTGTGCCGCTACTCAAAATAGCCACAATTTCGGTATGAGCCGCCATTTGTGCAGTGAAAAAAACAGTAGAAATAAATATCATTAATGGACTGATATAATTCGCCCAATAAGGTGCTAGATTGGCGTAATATGAAAATAAAATTGCTCGCATAGGAGCATTTTTTTGTATAAAATCATCGTTTTTTTCCACAAAATCAATTACCATAATAATCAAAACAATGACCAAAACAGCAAAAATATATGTTTTCAAAAAACGCTTGATGAGGTATTTATCGAGTATGTTCATATTAATTTTTTGCTTTTATGCTCCAATTTCCTCTTGATAGATGGAATTTTGAGATTTTACCAATAAATTTCTGGCAACTTCGTGGCTGACAAATACCTGGTTACTATCATTCAACAATAAATTAAAAGATTTGTCAAAGTCACTGATTGCAAGAACTTTAAGTGTACTTCCCAAAGTAATTTGATATTTATCCAAATGTTGTAGAAAAACTGGCGAATATACCGAAACACCCATCATAACAACGGATTCATTGAGTGGGATTTCTGAAAGCTTTTGATAGCTGACCGAAGGCATTTTCCCTTTTGAATCAGGAATTGGATCACCATGAGGGTCAAATTTAGGCTTACCTAAAAAAGAATCCAGCCTTTCTGTTAATTCTAAAGAATCTATATGCTCCAATTGTTCGGCAATTTCATGAATTTCATCCCAACCGAAACCTAATTTTTCTACCAAAAAAACTTCCCAAAGCCTATGCTTTCGGATAATATTTAATGCAATTTTCTCCCCGGTATTCGTTAAAGTGACTCCTTGATATTTGCGATAATTAATATAATTCTTTTCGGCTAATTTCCGAAGCATGTCAGAAACAGAGGCAGCTTTAGTTTGCGTATGCTCTGCCAACTGGTTGGTACTTACTTCATTCCCTCCGTATTGTTCGCTGAGAATGTAAATGATTTTTAAATAATTTTCTTCGGTGAAAGATATCATACATTTAATCCATTGGGAAATGAGCCATGGGTTTGATTCATCGAAAGGCTTAATCTGCTTTTCTAACAATACAAAAGTACGTTTTTAGATTAAGTAAACAAAATTTTAGACAAATCTAAAAATATGTTTTGATTAATTAAGTAAACTGTTTAAGTTTGTGAAAAAAGAAATTTGATTAATATTAAACATGAATATACATAAAAAGGCTTGGAAATTTACTAATAATTCTCTATCTCTACCAGAGGTGCATGGGTCGATTGAGGTACATACCAAAGGTAGTTTTCTGAAAAAACTTTCGGCATTTATAGGTCCGGGATTAATGGTTGCGGTTGGTTATATGGACCCAGGCAACTGGGCAACAGATATTGCAGGAGGAGCTAAATTTGGCTATAAATTATTATCTGTTATTTTAATTTCAAATATTTTTGCGATGCTATTACAGCATTTGTCGTTAAAATTGGGAATTGCTACAGGGCGGGATTTGGCTCAGGCGTGTCGTGATGCTTATTCCAAACCAATTGCCATGTTTTTATGGTTTTTGGCTGAAATTGCCATCGCTGCATGCGATTTGGCAGAAGTGATAGGGGCAGCGGTTGCCTTAAATCTTCTATTTCAAATTCCAATTGCTTATGGAATCATTATTACATGAATAGATGTATTATTGATTCTTTTTCTACAAAATAAAGGTTTTAGAATTATTGAATCCATTGTTGGGGGATTAATTTTTCTTATTTTGGTATGTTTTGGCTATGAAATTTGGGTTTCAGCCCCAAATATGGTGGAGGTTTCTAAGGGATTAATACCAAGTTCCGAAATTATCTCTAATCCGGAAATGCTTTACATTGCTATCGGAATTTTGGGGGCAACAGTAATGCCCCATAATCTTTATTTACATTCTAGTATTGTTCAAACCAGAAAAATTGAACAAACCAGTGAAGGAAAAAAAAGTGCTATTAAATTTGCTACCATCGACTCTACAGCCTCTTTATTTATTGCTTTTTTTATTAATGCAGCTATCTTAATTATGGCAGCAGCTACATTTCACTTCACCGGAAACAAAGAGATTGCAGATATCACAGATGCTTACCATTTATTAGACCCAATTTTGGGAGTAAAACTTGCAGGCTTATTCTTTGCAGTTGCTTTGTTGGCAGCTGGTCAGAATTCTACTTTGACTGGAACTTTGGCAGGGCAAATCGTGATGGAAGGTTTTTTGAATATTCAAGTAAAACCATGGATTAGGCGTTTAATTACTCGGCTTTTGGCGATTGTCCCGGCATTAGTAGTAGCTTTAATATATGGAGAAAGGGGAACTTCTGAGCTATTGGTGCTTAGTCAGGTTATTCTTTCCCTTCAACTTAGTTTTGCGGTAGTCCCATTGGTATTATTTACTTCGGATAAGCTAAAAATGGGTGAGTTTGTGAATTCCAAAGCATTGACTTTCATTACTTGGTTGGTGGCTATTGTCATTATTGCCTTGAATAGTTATTTATTGATTGACACTCTAATTTGAGTGGCAAGTAAAAATAATTATTAGTAAATAATTGTAAATTTGACACTTAATATTTTAATTCGCATAATTTATAAATTATAGGACTATTCAAACCCTAAAAAAATGTCGAAACTTTCTATTACACTTGGTCAAAAAGAATATTTTCCTTTTATCAAAAATGCCATTCCTTTTGAAGGAAAAGAGTCGGATAATTATTTAGCCTTTAAGTTTTATGATGCGAATCGTATGGTTGGCGGAAAAACAATGGCAGAACATTTACGTTTTGCAACAGCTTATTGGCATACATTTTGTGGAAATGGGGGCGATCCTTTTGGTCCCGGCACTAAAGATTTTCCTTGGGATGCAGCCAATGCTCCCATGCAAGCAGCTAAAGATAAATTAGATGCAGCATTTGAATTCATGACAAAATTAGGAACACCTTTTTATTGTTTCCATGATGTAGATATCGCACCCGAAGGTAATTCTCAAGCAGAATTTGAGAAAAACCTTCAAGAAATTGCTGCTTTGGCTAAACTAAAACAACAAGAAAGTGGTGTGAAATTATTGTGGGGAACTGCCAATTTATTCTCTCATAAGCGTTTTATGAATGGAGCATCTACGAATCCTGATTTTGCAGTAGTAGCCCATTCTGGCTTTCAAGTAAAAAATGCCATTGATGCGACTATTTCTTTGGGTGGTGAAGGATATGTATTTTGGGGAGGACGTGAAGGATATATGTCTTTACTGAATACCAATACTAAAAAAGAAATAGACCACTTAGCTCAATTCTTGACTATGGCACGTGATTATGCCAGAAAGCAAGGATTCAAAGGAAAATTCTATATTGAACCAAAACCTTGCGAGCCATCAAAACATCAATATGATTATGATGTACAGACAGTAGTAGGATTTTTGAGACATTATGGCTTAGATAAAGATTTTCAATTAAATGCTGAAGTCAATCATGCTACTTTGGCTGGACATACTTTCGCTCATGAGCTTCAAATGGCAGCCGATGCGGGAATGTTGGGAAGTATTGATGCCAATCGTGGAGATTATCAAAATGGTTGGGATACCGACCAATTCCCGATAGATTTATTTGAGTTGACAGAGGCGATGTTGGTAATTTTAGAGGCAGGTGGATTTACTACAGGTGGTATTAATTTTGATGCAAAAACCAGACGAAATTCAACCGACCTTGAAGATATATTTATCGCACATATTGCCGGAATGGATGCATTTGCACGTGCATTATTGATTGCCAATGATATTCTTGAGAAATCAGCCTATAAAAAACTTCGTGCAGATAGATATGCTTCGTTTAATTCGGGTGATGGAGCATTATTTGAAGCTGGCAAATTGGGTTTAGAAGATTTGCATAGAATTGCCTTAGCAAACGGCGAGCCTCAACAAATTAGCGGTAAGCAAGAATTGTTTGAAATGATTATTAATCAATATATCTAAGCAAAAAAACATACAGAAAAGCTGCTCTATTGGGCAGCTTTTTTTGTTTATACTGATACCGAAATTTGTACCTGAATATTCAAAACATAATATTTATCTCTGTATTTTCAAGAAAAATTTAGAACTTTGATACTTGAAAGGAAAAATAAATAAAATTGCAATTATTTCGTTTAAAAATACCTTGTGTCGAAAAACGATTCTATTTGTAAGAAGCATAAATAAATCTCCAAATTTGGCTAATCTAATGACAAATATTTTTAAATATATCTTTACAGCAATTTATATATTCAATGCCGTTTCGGGGTTTTCCCAAAAAAATAAAAAAAGTACCGTTGATATCTATGACGAACAAGACTTAAAATCAGAGGCTTTTTTGATTGATGGCATAAAATTACTTAATGCTGAAAGTGCTGAAAAAGCAATTGCTTATTTCAAGAAAGCTGCCGAGATAAATCCTAATAGCTCGGGCATTAATTTGATGTTGGCAAAGGCATATTTGGCAAGTGAAGATCAAGCCAATGCTACAATATATGCCGAAAAAGCTGTTCGAGCAGATAATGGGAATAAATTTTGTATGAAATTTTTAGCTGAAATTTATCAAAAACAACGAAGATTTAAGGAAGCTACCGATTTATATGAGAAAATCTCTGAAAAATTCCCGAATGATATCGACAACTATTTCGACCTATCAAATCTCTATATTACTCAAGAAAAATATGCAGATGCCATTCAAATTTATGATAAAATTGAAAAAACAATAGGTTTGAGTGAAGAAATAACACATCAAAAGCAATTGATTTATCTGAAACAAAACAAATTGGAAAAAGCCCTCGAGGAAGGAGATAAACTCATTGCTTCTGAGCCTTTGGAAGAAACGTATGTGATAAAACAAGCTCAAATATTAATCTCAAATGAACGAAATGAGCAGGCTCTTGTGATGTTGCAACAAGCAGTGAAAAAAAATCCAGAGCTTGGCGAAGCCCATGTATTGTTGGCAGAAATATACCGTAAACAGAATAATTTTGCTAAATGTCGGGAGGAGTTGAAACTTGTTTTTGAGAATAAAAATTTATCAAAAGATATTAAATTAAAAATCTTGGGCAGTTCTTTGATGATGCTCAAGCAAGAAAGCCAACCGGAGGTCTTGGATGAATTGATTCAGTTGACGGAAGGTTTTATTAAAGAAGTTCCGAACGAAGCAAAAGCTTATATGTTTTTAGGCGATTTGCTGATGAAAAAAGGACAAATTGCTACTGCCCGAGATAGATATGTAGAGGCAACTAAATTTGATAAATCAAGTTTTGAGCTTTGGTTGGCAATCATTGAATTAGACTCTAAATTGAATCAAAATAGCCAATTGGCAAAACACACAGAAGAAGCGGTAGAATATTTTCCAAATCAGGCTATTTTTTGGTATCACAACGGAGTTGCCAATTTTCTATTGAAAAACTTCAAAGAAGCTGCCTCAGGATTAGAAGAAGCACTTAATTTGGCATTAGATAATCAAGAATTAGCGAAACATGTGAATGCTTTGTTGGGAGATACTTATAATGAACTGAAAGAATATAAAAAGTCCGACGAAGCTTATGAATCAGTTTTGGAACAAGAACCCGGAAATGAAATTGTACTCAATAATTATAGTTATTATTTGTCGATAAGAAAAGAAAAATTAGAAAGAGCTTTAGAACTTTCGACACAATTAATAACAATTTCGGCTAATAACGCCACTTATTTGGATACACATGCTTGGGTATATTACACCCTGAAAAATTATGAAAAAGCCCGAGAATACCTCGAAAAAGCCATTCAGGTAGGTAGGGAAGTAAGCGGAACAATAGTAGAGCATTATGGAGATGCTTTATATCAGCTCGGACAAAAAGAAAGAGCATTGGAAGAATGGAAAAAAGCAAAGAAATTAGGTGAGACGAGTCAGTGGATTGATAAAAAAATTCAAACCGGACAATTGTTCGAATAAATTAGATAAAAATATGTTGAAGCAACTATTCATTTTTACATTTTGCATTATTTCTTTTGGAACAATATCTTCTTGCAAACGCCAAAATCGAGTGAAAACTCCGGCAATAGTGGTGGTGGATACCTTAGGCATTGAGCCTTTAGCTAAAGAAATTACAAAAAAAGATACTGTCGAAATCATCGCTCCCAAAATAGAAAAATTGGAGATTCAACCTGCCGAACTTGATTTTAAGTATCTGAATATGAAGTCGAAGGTGAACTTTATTTCATCAGGAGAAGAGCAGAATTTTCCGGTGAATATTCATATCAAAAAAGATAGTATTATTTGGCTTTCTATTGTGGTAGGATTAGAGGGAGCGAGGGGAATCATTACAAAGGATTCTGTGATGTTTTTAGATAGATTACACCGTACCTATTATAAATATGATTTTGCTGGATTGAGCAAATTGTTTCATTTTGATTTGAATTATGGATTGGTTGAGTCGTTGTTGATTGGCAATTTACCAATCAAGAAAAGAGAGCAGGATATGGTAATGCGGAAAGATTCCAACTATGTAATTAGCCAACAAGAAAATTTCTTAAAAATCGACAATTTAATTTCTGGTATAAATTTCAAGCTTAAAAATGTCAATGTAAAAGATTCAAGTGGAACCAATGAAATGGAAATCAATTATTCTAATTTCTTTGCCATTGATAAATTTTTGATTCCGCAGGAAATTAAGGCAAGAATAGAAGCTCTGAAATCTGGTAAAGCAATCAAAACTTCCATACAATTGCAGCATAACAAAATCGAAGTGTTGGAGCAGAGTCCTGGATTCAATTTTACAATTCCTGCCTCTTATACAAGAAAGTAATGAAAGATTTATTGGTAAAAACTTGGCAACATAAACCATGATACATACACAAAAGAGCTATTTTATTTTTTTGATTGTTTTTTCGATTTTTTCGATGAATATTGATTCTTTTGCCCAAAACAAGAAGAAATCACGCCGTCAATTGGAATTAGAGAAACGAAGAAATTTAAATAAATTGGCAGAAACAAAAAAAGCATTAGAAAATACTCGAGAAAAAAAAGAAGTCACCGTCGGGAAAATCAAAGCAATAAAGGAACAAATATCCTCACAAGAGGAGCAAATCAGCTTGATGGAACAAGACATGGAATTAATCGAGATGGAAATGCTCGATATTATAGATGCTCAGAAAATATTAGCAAGAAAATTAGATTCGCTCAAGAAAGAATATGCTGCCATGCTTTATGATGCCTCTAAAGTAAGTGGGAAAATAAATCAGCTAACTTTTCTATTTTCTGCTGCTTCGTTCAATGATTTTATTATGAGGTATAAATACATTCAGCAATATACTGAAAACAGAAAAGCCCAAGCCGAGCAGATTACGAAGATTGTCGCTTTGTTGAAAGAAAGACAAACTAATTTAGAAGATAAGAAAAAAGATAAAAAAAGAATTGTTTCGGCAAAAATGACGGAGGCAGAATATTTGGAGCAGCTTAAAAACCGTCAATCCGAAATGATGAGTGAATTGTCGAAAAAAGAGCAAGAATTACGAACAGAAATTGAAGCAGCCCGAAAATCAGTTAATAATTTAGAATCGGCGATAGCGAAAGTTGTGGCAAGAGAAATTGCGAGAAAAAATAGAGAGAGAGAGCTAAATCAGGATAAATTAGCAAAAATTTCAAGTAAAAAAAATACTTCGAAAACATCTAAAACGTCTGTTGATACCGATCCAGATACAAAATTAAGCAATGCTTTTGCTGCTGCCAAGCGACGTTTGCCATGGCCTGTACAATCTGGTTTTATTTCAGATAGATTTGGCGTAAAACAGCATCCTGTTTTGAGTGGCGTAATGATTAATAACAATGGAATAGATATACAAACATCTACTAATGCAACGGTAAGGGCGGTATTTGGTGGAGAAGTAAAAGATATTTCCAACATTCCGGGTTTAGGAAATGTTGTATTGATTCAGCACGGAGAATACTTTACTGTATATGCAAACTTAAAACAAACTTTCTTAACTGTAGGACAAAAAGTATTGGCGAAGGAAACAATCGGAACGGCTGGCGAATCGGGTGGAGTAACCGAAATGAACTTTCAGGTTTGGCATAATAGTGAGCATTTGAACCCAGAAAATTGGTTAGTAGCAAGATAATAATACTATAAATATGTCGGTACATAACGAGATTAAACGAGTAACAACCCATACTTTATTGGAGTTGAAACGTAAAAATGAAAAAATAGCATGCCTGACTGCATACGATTATTCGATGGCAAAAATTGTAGATGCGGCAGGCGTAGAGTTGATTTTGGTAGGGGATTCTGCCTCAAATGTGATGGCAGGTTATGAAACAACTTTACCAATCACTTTAGATCACATGATTTATCATGCTCAATCGGTTGTTCGTGCTGTCAAACGTGCTTTGGTGGTCGTTGATTTACCCTTTGGCTCCTATCAGGGTAACTCGAAAGAGGCTCTGCAATCTGCCATTCGAATCATGAAAGAGTCTGGTGCTCATGCTGTTAAATTAGAAGGAGGGATTGAAATAAAAGATTCAATCGAAAGAATTTTGAGTGCTGGTATTCCTGTCATGGGGCATCTTGGACTTACGCCGCAGTCTATTTATAAATTTGGAACTTATAGCGTTCGTGCGAAAGAAGAGCAAGAGGCGGAATTATTGATGTCCAATGCAAAAATGCTGGAAGATATCGGTTGTTTTGGTATGGTATTAGAAAAAATCCCTGCTAGATTAGCTCTAAAAGTAACAGCATCTGTCAGTATCCCAACGATAGGAATCGGTGCTGGTAATGGTTGCGATGGGCAAATTTTGGTAGTGCATGATATGCTTGGCATCAATAAAGATTTTTCGCCGAGATTTTTGAGAAGATACGCCGACTTACATACAATTATGACGGAGGCAGTTGCTAATTATACAAAAGATGTAAAATCGTCAGATTTCCCTAACGCAAACGAATCATATTAGAATTTTTTAATGAAACTAAATTATTTGCAATAATGTTGCATTTATATTGTATATTTGCATCATTGTTGTAAATGAGTTTATGAGAAAAATTTTCACGCATTATCACACTTTAAATAAAGTTGGATTTTTATTGTCAGTACTATGTACGATACACTGCCTATCGATGCCCATTTTATTGACTTTTTTACCCTATTTAGGAGGTTCTTTTCTAAGCGAAAAGTCTGAATTTTATTTGGTAGGGGCAAGTGCCTTGTTGGCTATTTATTTATTACTAAAAGACTATAAGAATCACCAAAATATATTACCAATCTTTTTTTTATCAATTGCCCTCTTTTTTAATGCTTTAGGCTTATTTTGGGTCGAGGCATCTTACGAGGTATTTTGTAATGTAATCGGGGCATTATTGATGGCAACAGCCTATTGGCTTAATTGGAACGCCCACCGCCGAGCTTGTCATACACATTCTCACTAAATTTGATAATAAAAGTCTAATGGATTCTCAAAAATATACTGATATTTACTTCTTTCTTGCCATTTATCTGTATTAATAATCTTGAAAGTTTGCTCCGAATCATTAAAGAAAGACGGATTCGTCATTTGAAAATCTTCGCAATTTCTCAAATAAATATCTTTTCTTTTTGGATGGATAGGAGCTGAAATATTGAAAGTTTCATTCCAAAGTTTGTGTTCAATGAGATGTTCAATGATTTGAATCAAATCATCTCGATGGATATAATTGACTGGTGTATGCCCATTTTTTACTTGTTTTCCACTGAAATACTTCGCAGGATATCTATCATAACCCATTAAGCCAGCACAACGCAAAATACTTATGTTGATATTGGTTTTCCGACAGAAGTCGCTTAGCATTAATTCTGCTTGAACCAAAATAGGAGATGCTGACTGCTCAGGTATCAAGACCTCCTCTTCACGCATTTCCTTGTTCAAATCGGCGTAAACAGAGGTAGAACTTGTATAGATTATATATTTTATTGTGCTTTTTTCAACCCATTTGAGTATAGCTTCTATTTGAAGGAGATATTGCTCACCTTGGCTTCCTAATCTTGGAGGAATATTAAGAAATAAGCATTCTGTATCAAAAAAGTTATCCACATTGTTGTTCACACATTGTGGAGAAAACTGAATTTGAAAACCTTCAATGCCCCTTTTATTTATTTCGGCTACTTTTTCTGGATTAGTTGAGCTACCTTTTACGGAAAAATGTTTACTCAGTAAATATTCTCCAAGCGGTAAGCCCAACCAACCACAACCCAAGATTGAGATTTTAGATGGTTTCATTGATTTTCTTTTTTTTAGAGCCAATTCCTAAACTTTTTCTTTCAAAATAAACAATACTTAGCACAAACATTAAACTTATCAGCATACGCCCAATTACAGATAAGTAAGTATTTTCGATAGAAATATTCCAAGAAACCCAAATAAGTATTCCAGCAGCAATAAGATATAGACTTGTTTTTTTCAAATCGTAGGGAACTGGATAATATTTTTGTCCATAAATATAACAAAGAGCCATCATCACAAAAGAAGAAAATGCAAAAGTGATGGCACAACCAACATAGCCATACATTGGTATCAGTACGATATTTAGAGCTACCGTTAGTACCATACCGATGATAGTAAAATAAGTGCCAAAATGAGTTCTATCGCTTAATTTGAACCACATAGACATATTTTGATAAATACCGAGGAATAAATTTGCCAATAATAAGATAGGTACGACTACAATCCCAGAGCGATATGATTTTCCTAAGATTAGGCTGATGAGGTCTATATTTAAACTTACACCTACCCAAATAATAATGCAAGCAATTGTAAACCATTTGGTAGCAAGGGCGAGCATTGATGGTGAGTTTTTGTCTTCGGCTTTTGAAAAAAAGAATGGGTCAGCAGCATAGCGATAAGCTTGAACTACCAAAAGCATAAAAATTGATAGTTTATATACATTTGCATAGATACTAAAAGCATCATCAGTACTTAGTCCCTCATAAAATCCATCAGGAAGAATTTCACGGAACATTACCCGATCTGCTGTTTGGTTGATAGACCCAGCCAGTCCCATTACCAATAAAGGATAGGCATAAATCAAAACAGGCTTAAATTTACTAAAGTCGAAGTGAAATCTAAATCCGACAAATTCTTTCCAAAGCATCAATAAAGTAGCCAAACTCGCAATGAAATTTGCCCAAACAATATAATCAGGTCCGACTGCTGGATTGTAGAAAAATTCGGCAAAAGGTTTTAACGAAGGGAAAAATAGACCTTCATGAATATATTTGCAAAAAATTAAGTAAAAGGCATTTAGACCAATATTGATAAAAATATTACTTAATCGAATAAAGACAAAACGCTTGGCACGATTTTCGGCTCTTAATTTCACAAATGCTATTGCAGTAATTGCATCAGTAGCTAAAATAATTGAAAACCAAACGACTAATCTTTCTTTTCCCGGAAAGCCCATCCAATTGATGATTGGCGTAGCGAAGAAAAAAATTAATCCAGAAAAAACTACACTCGATAAAATGATATAGGACAAAATAAGATGATAATATTCTTGTCTATCTTCTTTTTTACTACCAAAACGGAAAAAAGCAGTTTCCATTCCATAAGTATAGATGATATTAAGAAGAATTACATAAATATATAATTGATTATTATCGGCGAGGAGTTTTGGTTGATGAAAAACACGTGTGTGTACCGCCACCAGAAGCCAATTTAGAAATCTTCCAACAATACTACTTAATCCGTATAAAGCAGTATCACCTGCCAATTTTTTAATTAAACTCATGAATTGATATTGATAAATGCTTGGTTTTGCTAAAATTTTTGCAATTTTAATATAAAAGCCTCGATTTTCAAGCTTTTTGAGATTAATTCGCTCGAAGAAATTTAATCTTTCAGCTAAAATACTCGATAAAAGAGGGTGGATTTTTTTATTTCTGGATTAAAAATTAGGAGTTTTTTTTAATTTTGTAGAAAAATAATAATAACACAATGATAGATTATAATCCCAAAAGCTGGTGGAAATTGATATTTATGTTTCACAAAAGTGATACTTTCCGTGTATTGTCCCCGGCAATGGCGGGTATTGCAGTGTACACAGGCTTAGTGGCTTATCTGGAATTAGAATTATTTCATGCACAATTTAAGAATACAACTGTTGTTCATTCATTAATCGGTTTTGTATTGTCATTGTTGTTGGTATTTAGAACCAATACGGCATACGACCGATGGTGGGAAGGACGAAGAATTTGGGGTAGTTTTGTAAATAATTCAAGAAATTTAGCTTTAAAATTAAGTGTTATTCTCAAATCAGATGAAATCAGAAAAAAACGTTTACAGTATCTAATTACAAATTATATCTCGGCTACCAAAGAGCATTTGCGTGAAGGGGTTGATTTTACCCAACTCGAGAAAATAGATAAGTATAATCCTGAAAGTTGGCAAGACAAAAAGCATATTCCAAATCACATAATGAAATGTTTGTATGCTGAAATTCAGGAAATGTATGATTTCAAAATCATTGATGTATCTCAATTGTTATTTCTAAATCAAGAATTGCAGTCATTTACAGATAATATTGGTGCTTGTGAACGAATCAAACGAACTCCGATTCCTTACACTTATAGCATGTTTCTGAAAAAAGTTATTTTTATTTATGTCTTAACAATGCCTATCGGTTTTGTGTTAGATTTTAAATTTTGGGCAATCCCAATTGTAACGATTGTGTTCTATGTTTTTGCCAGCTTGGAAGTTATTGCCGAAGAAATCGAAGACCCCTTCGGCACTGACGCGAACGACCTGCCTTTGGATAGAATATGTTTGACAATTAAGGATAATTTAGCCGAAATCTTTTCCTAATTTGTTTCCAACATAGGAATTGTATATCCTAAATTATAGTCGATAAATGCTGCATTTTTACAATCCCAAATTTTGGCATCTTTATTTCGGATATTGTTGAAATCAACATAATATTGAACTTTTTTGAAAATCTCCTGAGAGAACGAATCAAATCTTTTGATAGTAAGTCTTTGTTTATTTACACCACCAACCAAAAACAACCCCAAAACCTCTTGTGCTGGTTTATTTTTACAAGTTAAATTTCCGATAATTTGAGCAGGTACTTTATCAAAAAGCCCTCCACCAATATTACGTTGGTCTTCTTGTCGTTGCCAATATGAAAACGTAGATTTTGATACCGAAAAAATATCTAATTGAACCACCCAATCGGTAATATCTTCCACTTTGATATTCCCTAACTCTAGGGGAATATTTTTACCATTAACTAAAAAATCATTTATCAAAATAGGTTGTGTATTGAGTGGAGCTCTCCAACATTTCGTAAAGCATGGGGGTACTGGTGCTGGTGGCGGTGGAGGCTCTGGACAAGTTGTCAAGAATTGTATAAAATCTTGTCTTTTAATAAAATAATAATCTTCTGTGCTTTTATTATCTTTGATAGATGCTTTTAGGTCGAAACGCATATCTTCTACCTTCGAAGCATCGATGAAATTATACTTAAAATCAAGTAATTCGGGAGCTGCTTTCAGCTCTTCAAAACCCGATTCAATTTCTAAGCCATCATTTGTTGTTACCTGAAGTTTGTATTTTTGCCCGACTGCTCCTTTTAACATACCTCTACTTTCATAATAACCAGAGCTAATTTCTGTAAAAGGAATCACCGTCCCGTTGCCATCTACGATTCTAACAATGGCTTTTTTGACTGGTTCACCTTGAAATTGAGTGAGGTCATAGGGGGAATAGGAGCTAGTTCGATTGATACGAACTTTGTAAGGGGCTGAGAGGTTATTCATCTCTCCATAAATCACAATGGCATTACTTAGATTTTTGGTATTGAAGTTTGTTATTTCTGTTTCGCAGGAAAACAGAAATAACAAAAATACTGGATATATATATTTTTTGAGCATCAGAATTTAAAATTGTAGGTTAATGATGGAATAGCTGTGCCTAACACTGATAATTGATAGGTTTTTGCCAAATTTCTTAATCCAGTTTGGGATTTAAAATATATTGAATAAATATTTTGGCGATTCAGAATGTTATAAATCGAAAAATTCCAATGGCTATTTGATTTACTATTTTCTTTGGGTTCTAAGCTGATACCCATATCAAGTCTGATATAGTCTGGAATTCTTTCTGCATTTCTAAGCGTAAAACTTGGAGTTGCATAACCGTCTAAGGCATCAGTAATGGTTGATCTTGCTAAAAATGTATAAGTTTCACCATTATAAACATAGGATTTTTTGTCTAAACCTTCCCTTGGATTTAATCCATTGGCGACCATATACTGATAAACATCATTGAAAGCATAAATTTTATAGCGTCCGTTCGGATAAGTAATTGGTCGTCCGGTAGAATAAGTAAAGTTTGCATTGAATGTAAATCGTTTATTGAGTCGGTCGTTCAATACAAATTTGAAATTATGTGGCGAATCGAAATTGGAAGGAAAACGAATACCAAAGTTAGCTGCATTTTGGTTTTCATTTGCCTGAACAATTCTAAACGACCTTGAATAGGTATAAGAAACCCATCCAGTTAGCTTTTTCCCACGAGGCTTTTTGACGAATAATTCTGCTCCATAGGCATACCCTTTTCCAATTAATAGTTGTGTTTCGATGGTTGGATTGAGGTAAAGGCTTGCCCCATCAATGTAATCTATGATATTTCCAATGTTTTTATAATACAATTCGAATGATGTTTCAAAAGTATTATTTTTTGCATTCTTGAAGTTTTTAAAAAATCCTAAAGAATACTGATTTACTTTTTGTTGTGGCAGAATTTGATTGCTGTTTTTCCAAATATCTGCTGGCGATAATGCCATGCTATTCGACAACAAATGTGTAAATTGTTGCATTCGGTTATATCCAATTTTGAAAGAGGTATTTGAGTCTATTTTTATTGCCAATGAAAAACGAGGCTCAAATCCACCGTAGGTTTGGATAACTTTTCCTTTTGAATATTGCACTGTATCTATAATGGAAGAAATATCTCGTATTTTATTTTTTTCGTATAAATAGACATTATCGGGTCCTGTTAATTGATAAAGAGCATACCTTAGGCCATAGTCGATAGATAGTTTTTGATTGAGCGTACTACCCATTCCTACATAGACTGCCATATCTCTACTGTGTTGGATAGGCATTGGAAATGGGTCAATAATCGAATTTTGTCGATAAGGTAAAAGACTTCCCGCATTATTTTGGTTGAAATTCAGCTCACCACCAAAATCGAGATGGTGTTTGTTGGAAATCTCGAGACTTAAATCTTCTCTTACTGATTTTTGAATGATAGATGGTTGCCATTTATACTCAAAATTTGGTTTTAAACCTTTATTGCCATAGCTGTATTTACTATAAAAAGCTGTAAAATTATGTGACAGTTTTGGTCCAATAAGGGCATTATGTTTGAAACTGATATTTTTGGTGTCCCAAAAGTAAAGTGTATCACTTGCAAATTTGAAACCATCTACACTCGTGTAGGCAGCTAGTGAAATTCGTTGATTATTTCCAAATTTATGCGTAATCTTTGCATTGATATCATAAAAATTAGCTTGACTATTACTGAGTTTGGCTTGATTGAAATACTTCAAATAAAAATCAGAAAGCGATGCACGGGAAGCAATTAATAAGGTGGTTTTATCTTTGATGATTGGCCCCTCGATACTTAATCGGCTGGCAATAGGTCCAATACCTCCCTGAAAAGCCCATTTTTCATAATTTCCTTCTTTAGTTCGAATATCCAATACTGAAGATGCTCTGCCTCCATACATAGCAGGTACACCACTTTTGTATAGACTCAAATCTTGCACAATATCTGCGTTAAATCCTGTAAAAAATCCAAATAAATGTGAGGTATTATATAAAGGAACACCATCCAAAAGTACCAAATTTTGGTCGATATTTCCCCCTCTAACATTAAATCCTGATGCTCCTTCTCCAACAGTTGTAACACCTGGAAGTAGCAAAATGCTTCGAATAACATCTGCTTCTCCCATTAAAGTTGGAAGTTTTTTTAGTACTTTTCCAGACATTTTCTCTACGCCCATCATACTTCGATTGACATTGGCATCCGATTTTTCGCTCGTAATGACAACCTCATCGAGCAATTGAGGAATCTTCTCCAAAAATATTTCCAAAGAGGTGTTTTGATTGAGATTGAGTCGCTCAATTTTTAGTTTATACCCCAGCATCCGAAAACTCACTTGATAATTTCGAGGGGCTAAATAAATAGTAAATTTGCCCGACGAATCGGATGCTGTTCCAAAATTATAGCCCGAAAATAAAATATTGACATTTTCGAGTGCTTGGTGAGTTTCAGCATCCTTGATGATTCCAGTCAAATTATAACCTTTTTTTTGGGCAAAACCAGAAAATCCTGATACAAAAACTATAAGAATAATTAAATAATGTCTCATGAATTGGTTGGATTATTTTTTGATAGTTTTGTTTCGTAAAATAACTAATCCACTACCATCTTTCCATTTTGGATTGAATCCTGCTGGGAATTTTGCAACTGGATGACTGCCAAGTACCATGTCAATATCTCCATCGTGGTCAATATCTGCCGCATCTATCACACTCCATCTACCTAAATCATTGATTTTTAATGATTTTTGTTTGAAGCTCGCATCCCCTTTATTTTCAAAGTAAATAAATCCTTCGAGAGGTCTATGGTCATTATCGGGGAAGAGAGCAATCGATGCTAAATCTATATCACCGTCATTATCAAAGTCTTTGGCTATTACTTTGGTTGCACCGTTTTGATGATAAAACTCTTTTTTCTCAAACTGAAAATTGCCTTTATTCATAAAAATATAAACTCCATGATAAGGCTTTAAAACTGTTGTAAAATCTGCATTATCTCCTGCACTAAGTATAATATCTGGCTTTCCATCTTGGTTTAAATCTGCCAAATCAAATGAACTTGAGCCATAAATGGAAGGAACTCTAATAAGTTGCTTAGAGTCAAATTTGAGATTTCCTTTATTCGTAAACAATACAATTTGTTCGTCGCCTTGGGCAAAAAGTGCAATAATATCTTTTTTCCCATCACCATTAAAATCTTTTACGATAGTCTTGGTCGAGCCAGTTTGTGTACTCAATACTTGTTTTTGGTATTGGTTGTTTTTATCTTTTTTCCAAATACTTAGACCACCCACTTTAAAGCCGAATTCATTGCTGATTAGTTCGCTTTCTGGCGAATCGTCAAGATTTTCACTGATAACCTCAATAGGTCGATTCAAATTAGGGAGTAGAGTAGTATTTTTCCCTGCGTATGGGATAGCTATTTCTTCAGCCGAACCATTTACGTCGGGATTGGCTTGTGTGGTTGTACCAATAAAAGTAAGTAGGTATTTTTGTTTCTGTGCTTCTCTTAAATCAATATGCGTGAGAGCATTTTGGTTTGTAATTTTAGATTTTACTTTGCCTTGGGAATCTACAATCCAAATAGTACGGTTGGATTGGTCGCCTGCAATAATTTGATTATTTGCTGTATCAATTCGGACTCCCGTATAATTCGGGATTTTATCTGTATTGCTTCTATTATTGATTACCTGAATATCAAATTTATCCGCCAAATCATCGAATGAATCATAAGATGGTTTTTTTAGCGATTTAGGGGCATTATCGAGGTAATATCGCTTAATTTTCAGCCAATCTTCATCGCTTATCATCTGAGTTTCTGGTCTCAAGACAATATAATCGCTCAAAGGTTTTTCGAGTCCGTTGATTTCTGTTTCAACCCCCATCATAATACCCATGTAAGGAAGGGTGCTATATTGCCAAACATTTTTAGGTAATAAGTCGGGTTCAGGAAAAAGATGGCAATTTCCGCAATATTTTTCTGCTACTTGTCTATTTTCATCTTTTTGTTTGCAGTTGAGCAATAGAGAAGAGATAGCCACCATGAGGAATAAAGACCCCAGAGTGATTTTTACTGAGAATGATTTTAATTTCATGAGATTAAAATACCCTGCCCAAAAGAATTGAGCAGGGTCATAAAGAATTTACTTGATTTTTTTAAAGAATTGGAGTTTGTCATTATTCCGACTCACAAGATAGAGTTTTCCTTGCGGGGTGTTGAGCGTTTTAATGTCTCGCACATCGCCATCTATTAAAAAACCGTTTTCGGTTGGAATAGATTCTGTAAACTTACCTTTTCCGTTACTGTACAGAATCATGCCAAAAAATCCATCATATCTTGCTTGGTACATATTTGCTCCGCTGAAGTTTCCACCTATAATTACATCTGGAAATCCATCACGATTGACATCTTCTGTATATAGGCTCATAATTTTAGATACTTGAGCCAAACTCGGCAAATAAGTCATTTTAAAAGTCTTATTTCCTTGATTTTCTAAATATACAGACTCAAAAGTATTCACTAATTTTTCATCGGCATCTTTTAATTGTTTCTTAGTGAAAATTTCGTCGATAGTTTTTCCAGCAAAATCTTTGTACTCAACGTATTTTTTATTAATAATACTTGGCATTTGTTTCCCAAGTTCATCTTTACTATTGACCGGATACCAATCATCTCCTCTATTATAGGCTAAAATATGGTCGTTTGCTTTATTATCATCCAAATCTTTGATAAGCATTTTCAGTTGCCCATTAGGGTCTTTTCGGAATTTTGTATTTGTGCCTAAATTTCCCACTACAAAGTCAATATCACCATCTTTATCAAAATCAGCAGCTGTAATACTCGACCAAAATCCGTTCTTTTCGTCTAATTCAGTTTCTATAGGGCTGAATTTACCTTGATTGTTTTCGAATATTTTAATCGGCATCCAATCTCCAACTACCGTCAAATCGGCATCTCCGTCTTTATCGATATCTGCCCAAGCAGCATCTGTTATCATTCCTGCTTGTCTCAATTCGGGAGCTAATTTCTCTGTCATATCTGAAAACTTACCTTTCCCATTATTCACTAATAGATAAGATTTAGGTGATTTTCCATAATTATATCCTAATACTCGCCCACCGACAAATAAATCAATATCACCATCTTTATCGAAGTCATAAGGTTTGACACAAGATTTATTATCAAACATAGGAGGAAGGGCAGCCGTATTTCTGCTAAAATTTCCTTTTCCGTCATTGATATAGAGCCTATCTAATTGTTGAGGCATTGTATCATAAAATTCATTCCCACCCGAAACAACATACAAATCCAAATCTTTATCACCATCAGCATCGAATAATAGAGCATCGACATCCTCTTGCAAAGAATCTGCTTTAAATGCTGCTTGTGGGGATAGTACAAAGCCAGTTTGTTTCTGAAGATACAATGCTCCGGCTTGATATTTTGCCCCGCCCACATAAAAATCTTCCAAACCATCGCCGTCCACATCGCCTACGGCCATTTTTGGCCCTTCAATTGATACCTTAAATGGAATTAATAACTCTCTACCGAAATCAAAATATACATTTTCTTCGTGCTTAAACGCAAGGTTTACCGAATCGCTCACATTGGTGAAGATTTGTTTTTCAGGAGCATCATATCTATAATTTGAACCATCTAATTGAGCATCATTTTGATTTAGAAGCAAGGTTGAGTTAATTTTAGGATTTTTAATCACCTGCATCTTCTGATTTTCCCAAATAACGGTCAAAGATTCAATATTTGCTGCATCACCAATTCCGAAAATCAACGAAGGTTCAACCGAACTCATAAATCCACGAGTTGGCATTAATTGTTGTAATTGATGTCCATTTTTGGTCTTAATCATTACTTTTGCACCTATTCCGAAGGTATTTTTATCATTACCTTTAAACTTCAGTTTGATGTAATTATTTTTTAGAAGTTCATTGCTTTGGTTGAGATAAATAGATGCTGGTTCGTTGAGGTTATTAGTGATTATTTCTAGGTCTCCGTCATTATCTAAGTCGGCATAAACCGCTCCGTTAGAGATATTATTTTCTTCAAATCCCCATACTTTTGATTTATCTTGGAAACGTAATTCTTTTGTACCTTTATACAAGTAATTGTGTACTTTTCCGCTTGGCATTTTATCTATGGCCTCCTTGTCTAATTTTTCAGAGGTAGGTAAATTATAATGTAATGAATCTGCAATGATAAATTTCAAATAGTCTAAATCGTTTGGTCTTCTGAGTATTCCGTTAGAAATAAAAATATCCTTAATTCCATCACCATCATAATCTGCCATTAAAGTACTCCAACTCCAATCAGTGGCTGCTACTCCAGCAGAGGGTGCAATATCTGCGAATTTTTTCCCACTCATGCTCAATTGAAGACAATTTCGGCTATACTGATTAAAATAGCCAAATTGTAATTTGTATAGATAAATATCCAAAGGGTCTTCTCCAACAGAAGATTTTTCCACTTTTTCATCTTCCGGATACATATCCAAGGTCATAATGTCTTGGAAATTATCATTGTTGATATCAGCTATGTCAGAACCCATTGAGAAGCGGCTGAGATGCTTGAAATGGTCCTTTACTTCTTCACTGAAAGTCCCGTTTTTCTGATTTACATAGTAATAATCATCTTCATGAAAATCATTGCTAACATAAATGTCTAGCCATCCGTCATTGTTGATATCGGCTACCGAAATACCTAAGCCATAGCCCATGGCAGCTTGGTAAATGCCCGATTCTTTACTGACATCCACAAATTTTCCGCCATCATTTCTATATAAATAATCGCCTGCTTCATTATCTTTCAGCATTCGGGTATTAACTCTGTCATAAGAGCGGGTATTATGCACTGCATGATTGAGCAAATACATATCTAAATCCCCATCTTTATCGTAATCGAAGAAGGCAGCTTGTGTAGAAAAACCAGTAAAATCAAGCCCGTATTCGTTAGATTTTTCTGTGAAAGTCAAATCCCCATTATTGATATACAATTCATTAGAGCCTTCCAATCCTTTGTAATTTCCTACGGCACAAACATAGATGTCTAATAAGCCATCCCCATTGATGTCTGCCATGGTTACTCCCGTTTTCCAATCAGAAAATCCTTCTATTCCTGCTTTTTCAGAGATATCCTCAAAAGTCGGGTTGCCATCTTTAACTCCTTTATTGATATAAAGCTTATTTTTTCCTTGGTTAGAAACAAAAAACAAGTCTGTCAATCCATCATTATTAATATCACCTGCCGCAACGCCACCTCCGTTATAAAAATAGAGATAATCGAGAATGTTAAAATCTTTGGTTTCGGTGATATTATTACTAAAATTTATTTTTGTTTCATTTGGCGTGAGCTTTTTGAAAAGCTGAACATCATCTTTGCCAAATTTACATGAATAAAAAACAAATGCTGAAATACTAACACTAAGATATATGATAAATTTTTTCATAATAAGATTAATTTTTAAAACTAAATACTTGTGCATCATCGTTGTTTTTTGCCAAAATCACCAATTCTTGATTAGCTGAAGTTTTTAATTTAAACATTTTTCGGACTTGTCCGAGAGTTTTAAAGCCTGATTTTTTAGAAGGAATAGCATCAAAACTACCTTTTCCCCGTCCTTTAAGCATTACGCCATATCCGGCATCATATCTTCCCCATTCAGGAAGAAAATCAAAGAAATTGCCAGCCAATAAAATATCTATTCGACCGTCTTTATCAAAATCACCCGTTTCTATGGCTGCAATAGTAGAATACTGAGCCAAAAGAGGAAGAGCTTTTACTGTAAAATTGCCTTTTCCGTCATTGAACAAAAACACTGATTGAGTAGTTTTAAGTTTTTTCTCCAAACAATCTTTCATTTGTTCTTCGGAAAAAATATCATTTATCGTCTTATTCGCATAATCTGTATATTTGATATATTTTTTCTTTACCATTGGTAAAGCTCTTTGTAATTCTCCTTTTAAAACCATCGGATAGGTATTTCCATCTTCTGTCAGACAAGAGATAATTTGCTCATAAGTGCCGTTTTTATCAAAATCATTGATATGTAAAGAAGCAGGGTTTTCTGGGCTTACTTTTAGTTTAGTGTTTTCGCCGAGGTTTCCGACAATAAAATCAACATCTCCGTCTCCGTCTAAATCCGCTGGCTTGATGGTATTCCAGAGACCTTCTGAGTTTTCGATTTTGCTTCCCAGAATCATTTTTCTACCTTTTTCATTTTTGAAAACCACAATTTCGCCCCAATCTTGTGTAATAAGTAAATCCAAGAAACCATCATTATCTATATCGCTCCATTCTGCGTCTGTGATCATTCCCAAGGAATTGATGTCTGGCATGAAACGTTTTGATTGATTTTTGAAGTTTCCAGTACCATCGTTTATATAGAAATTACTGCTTGGATTAAGACCATATTTTGCCGAAATCATTCTGGAGCCTACAAATAAATCTTGGTCTCCGTCTTTATCAAAATCAGCAGCTGCCACACAAGAACCATTTTCAAATATTGCTGGAAATCTGATGTCTCGTGTAAAATTACCTTTCCCATCGTTTAGGTAAAGTAAATCATGAAGCTCTGGTGCATTTTGATCAAATTCATTACTTCCTGTCACGATAAAAAGGTCTAAATCATTGTCTTTATCGGCATCAAAAAATAGGGCATCTGTATTTTCGGTGGTAATATCCATTTCAAAATCTTTCTGCTTGGATTGAATGAATTTCCCATTTTTTTGCTGAATAAATAATTTCTTTTCTTGTCCCGCAGCTCCGCCTAAATATACATCATCCAAACCATCGGCATTGACATCACCCACTGCCAAAGCTGGTCCTTGGGTAGAAAGTTTTTGCTTTAGAAGAATATCTCTGTTGAAATCAATGAAAGGGCTTTCTTGGTGTTTGTATTGTAATGTACCAGCAGTCACATCCGTAAACAATGGGGTAGGAGAGACATTATTTACCTTGAAAACCTGATTTGCATTATTATAATCTAAAGTAAGTAAAATATCAGTTTTGACATTGTATAGTACTTGGGATTTATCATCTGGCCAAATGACTTTTAGAGAATCAATTTTCTGATTTTGTCCCAATCCAAAAACCATTTGATGGTCGCTTGACGATTGAAATCCTCTATTTGGCATTTGTTGCAATAATTTCGCTGTACCTGCTTGATAAACAGTTACTTTTGCACCAATTCCATTCAAATTTTTACCTGTCCCGTTCAGTTTGACTCTGAGGAAATGATTTTTGTTTACCTCGTTGGTTTTATTTTTATAAACCGATAAAGGAGCATTCACATTGTTGACAACTAAATCCAAATCTCCATCATTATCTAAATCTCCGTAGGCAGAACCATTAGAGAATCCTGGTCCTTCTAATCCCCAGCTTTTAGCTTGGTTATTGAATTTCAAACCTCCATTATTTTTAAAAGCATAATTTGGGATAGGTTTTGAGGAGATTTTATCTATAAATTCTTTAGCATTAAATTTTTTCCCTTCCAGCATTTGTTGCATGGTATTTCTGTCTCCTAAAAATTCTACAAAATCTTGGTCGGTCAAATCTTTTGCAATCCCGTTGGCAACGAAAATATCTTTCAATCCGTCATTATCCATATCGAAAATTAAAGCTCCCCAGCTCCAATCTGTTGCGTGAACCCCTGCCAATTGTCCAACTTCACTGAAAGTTCCATCTCCATTATTGACATGGAGATTATTTCGCATATATTGATGCCAAAATCCTTGTTGTTCTTTCAGCTGAACTAAGTTGAATCCTTCAAAAACGCTTGTTGTTTTTAAGCGTCTATCGTCGGCTGGTAACATATCTGTCACGAAAATATCTAAATTTTCATCATTGTTAATATCTGCTACATCTGCCCCCATCGAACTCAAGCTAATATGAGGCATTTGATTCGTTAAGTCTTCTTTAAATGTACCGTTTTTTTGGTTGATATATAGGTAATCTCTTTCATAAAAGTCATTAGAAATATAGATATCGGGCCAATTATCATTATTGACATCACCGATAGTAATTCCCAATCCAAAGCCAATCAAGCTACCATAAATACCCGCTTCTGCCGAAACATCTGTAAATTTGATTGTTTCTTGGCTATCATTTCTAAAAAGTTTATCACCTCCGAATTTATCTCTTTCCTCTCGGAGATTCATATATCCCAATTTATCAATAGGCGTAAAGCTATTATTGAGCAAGTACATATCTAAATCACCGTCTCGATCATAATCGAAAAAAGCGGCGTGTGTCGAAAAACCGCCATCCTCCAATCCTGCTTCCTTGGCGATTTCTTTGAACGTAGGAACTCCATTTTTTATACCTTGGTTGAGGTATAATTGGTTTCCTCTTTGGTCTCTGCTTCCCGAATTACAAACATAAATATCCATAAGTCCGTCGCCATTCACATCTGCAAATGTAGCACCTGTTGACCAGAATTTTTTTCCTGTAATTCCTGCTTTTTCTGTTACGTCTTGAAATTTAAAACTAGCCGTTTTTCCTTCGTTAAGGTATAATTTGTTGGCTTCAAAGTTAGAAGTTACAAAGATATCTGCATAGCCATCATTATTGACATCCCCGATGGCAACACCACCACCATTATAAAAATTGCGATAATTGAAAATATTGAAGTCTTTTCTTTCTAAACTTCTATTAACAAAGTCGATACCAGTCACTTCCGTTGGAATACTTTCAAATAAAGTATCTTCATTTTTTTTACATGCATTGAGTAATAGTGTACAAACAATGGCGTAGAGTATTTTTTTCATGAATATTTGGTTAAATGTATTTTTCGTATTTTCAATAGGTAATCATTGCCAAAAATTGTGTAAAAATAATGAAGTTTGGATGTATAAAAAAATAAAAAGGCAGTACCAATAGGAACTGCCTTTTTATTAGAAACTAAATATTAATATCCAGGGTTTTGTTTCAACAATGGATTCGCATCAATACGTGGTTGAGGAATCGGGAACAATTCTCTAGTTTTATCAGTTTGTTTCATGAATTTACGCTCGTTGCTGAATGTTCCGAAACGAATCATATCATTTCTTCTCCATCCTTCCCAAGCTAATTCACGACCTCTTTCTGCTAAAATATCAGCTGCTGTGATTGCTGCCAACGGCTCAACCAATGAACGAGTTCTGATAGTGTTTACATCAGCTAAAGCTTCAGCTTCTTTACCTAATCTGAACGCTGCTTCTGCTCTCATCAAGATAGCATCAGCTAAACGGAAGAATACGTAATCGTTATCTTGGTCACCGTTCGGGTTGTTTCTTTGAATCTCATATTTTTGAGAACGAATACCCGCTACTTGGAACTCAGGATCAGCATCTGTCATGTAATCTTTATTGAAATCAGCAATGAACGCCAATGGTTGGTTCTTTGCATCTGTCAAAGGAGCACCAGAAGCTGAATATTGTTGACCAGCAATCCACATTTTAGAACGAGCATCTTTCGAATCAAATGAGTTATAGAAATCTGCCAATGTACAGAAACCATTCCAAGGAGCATTACCTAAACCATAAGTTTGTTGGTTAGCATAGTGTAATGTTCTCATTTGGAAGTTCATACCACCTGCCAAGTTCTTGTCGAAAGGAATACTAAAGATTGCCTCTGGAGAACTTTGGTTTTGAGTACTAAAGTTAGCCAACGTAGTAGCTGCCAATGAGTAGTTTTTAGAATTGATAACTTTATTGATAGTATCATACGCTTTTTGCCACTCTGGAGAACCTTTGTAAACACCAGCATTCAAGTATAATTTTGCTAACAACATAGTTGCAGCATCTTGAGTCATACGGCTGTAAGCCTTTCCTGCAGGTAAGCTAGGGATAGCCTCAGTCAATTCTTTTTCGATGAATGCATAAACTTCTGCACGAGATTTTGTAGCAGCTGAAGAAGCATTATCAGTTACAACTGGAACGTTACCGAATGCATCAATTGCCATGAAGTAATAGAATGCACGGATAGCTCTCAATTCATCAACAGCCGCTTTGTTAGAGCTAACAACTGGAATCAATTGGTTTACTTGAGAGATATTTCCGAAGATGAATCCCCACATACCATTGATTGGTCCGTGTTGAGGAGTCCAAGAGTGACGAGAATACGCCAACCAGTCACCACCATCATACCAGTCACCACCACGAGTAGGAACGATTAATTCGTCAGAAGTTGCTTCTGAAGGGTTAAACCAATCCCAAGTAATACCTCTCATACCAGAATAAGCTGGTCCGAGAGCCGCAGCTACTTGAGCATCAGTTTTAAGGAATTGGTTAGCAGGAATCGCATCGTAAACCGGCTCAGTCAAATCTGTACAAGATTGTAGCGATAGAGTCACTACAACAGCAGCAGAAAGTGTTTTTAAAAGATTTTTCTTTATATTATTCATGATAAAATTAAATATTTTAGAATGATTAAACAGATTGTTTAATAAAATGTTTTTAGAAACTAACATTTACCCCAGCTGTTATACCACGAGTTTTGTAATATGTTTCACGAACATCAATACCAGGAGCTTGTGAACCGATAGATAAAGCTTGGCTTACTTCTGGATCTACACCTGAATATTTAGTGAACAACAACAAGTTATTACCTGCAACATAGATACGAGCTCTCTTCACAACACCTTTGCCAGAGATAGTATATCCTAATGAAGCATTGTTTAAACGAACATAATTTCCTGACTCAACATAGTAATCCATTGGAACTGTTTGAGTATCGTTGATTTTCGAAGTCAAAGCTGATACTAAAGCATTACTCTCAGCTACACGACCATCTTGTCTTCCTAACAATAATTTGTTAGTATTCATGATTTTCGCTCCTAAGTTGCTTGTCAATTGGAATTGTAAGTCAAATTTCTTGAACTTAACATTGTTTGTCAAACCACCTACGAAGAATGGATTTGGATTTCCAAGGTATGTTCTATCAGCTGCATTTGCATCGATTTTACCGTCACCGTTCAAATCTTTAAATACATAGTTACCTTTGTCAGAAATGCTTGCTACTTGAGCTCCGTAGAATACACCTACAGGTTGTCCTGCTTGTAATACTGAGAAGTTTACAGCAGATGTACCTCTGATGAAGTTACCTAAGCTAGTTGACAAGAAAATTTGGTCAGGTGCAGTGAAATCACTGCTACTTAAGCTAACAACTTTGTTTCTGTTGAATGAACCTGCAAAAGTAGAGCTGAAAGAGAAATCTTTTGTATCAACCCATTGGTATGATAAAGCAATTTCAACACCTTTGTTTTGCATTGTTCCTACGTTTGCTAAGATTGTTGGATAAACATATCCTTTTTCTTGTGGAGCATTTACAGTAAACAACAAGTCTTTAGTTTGACGAGTGTACCAATCTACCGATCCAGAGATTTTACCTTTCAATAAAGAGAAATCTAAACCAGCACCGTAGTTTTCGTTAACTTCCCACTTCAAGTTAGGGTTAGCATTTGATTGAATTGCATAAGCAGGTAAGAAAGTACCTGAATTTCCATCATAGTAAGAACCACTTGGACCATAGAATGATTTAGAAAGTAATGGTCTGATACCTTCAGAGTTACCAGTTCTACCCCAGCTAACACGTAATTTCAAGTTATCAATAGTTGAATTTCCTTTCAAGAAAGCTTCTTCAGAAATTGCCCAACCAACTGAAAGTGATGGGAAAGTTCCCCATTTGTTGTTATCACCAAATTTAGTAGAACCGTCACGACGTAAGTTTACAGTAGCAAAATATTTGTTTGCTAAGCTATATTGAGCACGTGCAAGGAATGAAACTAATTTGTATTCATTTTTGTAAGAACCGATAAAACCTGGGTTTGTTCTGATACCTAAACCTGAACCGATATTATCAGCTCCTAAGATGTCAGTCAAGAAGTTATTGTTAGTTACACCGAAACCATCAGCTTGTACATCTTGGTAAGTATAACCACCTAATAAATTCAAAGTACTATTTGAAGTAACTTGTTTGCTATAGCTCAAAGTTGTTTCTAACTGCTTATCAACAACTGCATCTAAACCACGGAAACCTGAGTTACCTTGAGAACCTCTGATTGGAACACCTGCATTTGAGTTTTGGAATGCATTTGTGTTTCTATCTTGAGAACGTAAAGTTCCACTTACATTGAAAATCAAACCGTCAACAATTGTATAAGCAGCTTGAACATTAGCCAATAAGTCTGTTAATCTCTCTTTTTGAGTTCTATTTTCTACGATTGCTAATGGGTTATAGTTAGCAAAAGTTCCTGGGATTTGGTAATAAGTACCATCTGCATTGTAAATCGGGTCAGTTGGACGCATATTTTGAGCCAAACCTAAAGCGATATTTTGAGCAATATCTCCATTTGCTTGAGAAGCAGAGAAGTTGAACTTCATGTTTAATTTATCATTCATAGCTTTTGAATCGATGTTCAAACGAGCATTCAAACGCTCTTTGCCTGAACCGATCAAAGTACCAACTTGGTTCAAATAACCAACTGACGCACGATAAGAAGATTTGTCAGAACCACCAGATACACCCACGTTATAGTTTTGTGTATGAGCGTTACGAGTGATAACTTTTAACCAATCAGTATTTGCACCATTATCAGTGAAAGGTTGGTTGAATTTCTTAGCAGCCTCTCTGAATTGTGCACCATTCATCAAATCAGGTCTTTGAGAAATAGTTTCAGTACCTACATAAGCATTGAAATCTACAGTTGGAGTACCTGATTTACCTCTTTTAGTTGTAATCAAGATAACACCATTTGCACCTCTTGAACCATAGATAGCAGCAGAAGAAGCATCTCTCAATACATCCATTGTTAAGATATCTTCTGGAGCAATATTTTGGATTGGAGCACCAATCACACCGTCAATTACGTAAAGTGGCTCAGAACCAGCGTTCAATGAACCTGTACCTCTCAAACGTACTGTTGGAGTAGCATTAGGGTCACCACTGCTTTGTGTAATTACCAAACCTGCAACTTTACCTTGAGCCGCTGCCAATGGGTTAGTTACGATTCCGGCGTTGAAATCACGGCTTCCTAAGCTTGTTACTGTACCAGAAATTTCTTTTCTCTTCTGAGTACCGTAACCTACTACTACTACTTCTTCCAATGCTTTTGAATCATCAGCCAAAGTAACATCTACCACCGTTTTATTGCCAATAGCTACCTCTTTAGTCTCCATACCTACAAAACTAAATACCAACACACCACCTTTTGGCACGCCAGCTAATTTGTAAGTACCGTCTAATCCAGTTTGAGTACCTTTTGCAGTACCTTTCGCCTGAACAGTTACGCCCGGCAATCCGCTTCCATCTGAACCCTTAACAGTTCCTGAAACAGTTACATCTTGTGCCATCACTGAAATTGTAAGTGATGTTAACAGCATCGCAGCAATTGTGAAAATTGATTTTTTCACACAAGCCGACAGTCGCCCAACATAGCGACTCACTTGGTAGGACTTCATCATAGGTTGTAATTAAAGAATGATTAAAAAAATGATTAAGTTTGATAAAAAATAATTCAATAATTCAAGATAATATTAACACTTCATAATATTACTATATGAAAAGTATTATTTTTTATCCAAAAAATCAACTATTTTTTTATTTAACCCTCAAAATTACAAAAAGAAACTTTTAAAGTCCAAAAAAATATCACTAAAAAATAATATAAAACTATAATTTAATATCTCTTAAATTGTACAAAAACAATATATTTTCTCTGATTATTATTTTAATATTACTCATAAAATCACATAATCATTCGTTTTTTATCATTTTTTCCAAATCTTATTTTGTTAATTTTGTACTTTTTAAAGAATTTATATTTTGATAGGTATTTTGGTTCGTCGTATCTTAATATTTCTTGGTATCTTTGAATATTTGAAATTCTTACGTATAAATCAATGAAACAGAAATTAGAACAGCTTGCCAATAGTCTTGCCGGTGAATTATTCAGCGATCAACTCATGCGTACACTCTACGCAACTGATGCCTCCGCTTACCGTGAGATGCCTTTGGCGGTGGCTTTTCCTAAAAATGAAAATGATATTAAAACGCTAATTGATTTTGCCAATCAGAATCATATTACTATTATCCCCCGAACAGCAGGTACTTCGTTGGCAGGGCAAGTGGTTGGAAATGGTATCGTTGTGGATGTTTCTCGTACTTTTACCAAAATTCTCGAAGTAAATACCGACGAATCTTGGGTAAGAGTTCAGCCAGGGGTAGTGCGTGATGAATTGAATATTCACCTGAAACCATTCGGATTGTATTTTGGTCCTGAAACCTCTACCGCTAATCGTGCCATGATTGGGGGTATGGTAGGTAATAATTCTTGTGGTTCAAATTCTGTTATTTATGGAAGTACCCGTGATCATTTGTTGGAGGTGAAGGGTTTTTTGTCGGATGGTAGTTATGTGGAATTTAAAAATTTAAGCATTGAGGAATTTTATGAGAAACTCAATGATCCGAAGGATACTTTGGAAACTAAAATTTACCGACATATTCATTCAATTCTCAGTAATCCGCAGAATCAGGAAGAAATTAGGAATGAATTTCCAAAAAGTTCTATTGCCCGAAGAAACACGGGATATGCCATTGATGAATTATTAGAAACAGAGGTTTTTTCTCCTAATGCTATTTCTCAACGTCATCTATCGGGAGTAATAGCCAATCCAAAGTTCAATTTTTGTAAATTAATAGCAGGGTCTGAGGGAACATTGATGTTTCTTACGGAAATTAAAATTCATGTCAATCCACTTCCTCCCAAACACCAAGGGGTGGTAGCTGTACATTGTCAAACGGTAGATGAGTCTTTACGTGCAACGCTTATTGCTTTGCAATATGCTCCGAGTGCCGTCGAATTGATGGATCATTATATATTAGAATGTACTAAAGCAAACAAAGAACAAAGTCAAAATCGATTCTTTGTGGAAGGAGACCCTGGTGCTATTTTGTGTGTCGAAATTTCTCGGGATAATCTTGAGGAAGTCAAGGAGTTGGCGGCAAAAATGGAAAAGGAAATGCGAGAGGCGGGTTATGGCTATCATTTTCCTGTACTTTTTGGCGAAGATATCAAAAAAGTTTGGACATTAAGAAAGGCAGGATTGGGCTTATTATCGAATTTGCCAGGAGATGAAAAGGCTGTTGCGGTCATAGAGGATACCGCTGTGGATGTGAACGATTTGCCTGAATTTATATTGGAGTTTAACGAAATTTTGTCGAAGAATAATATGTATTCGGTGCATTATGCCCATGCAGGTTCGGGAGAATTACATTTACGTCCTATTATCAATCTCAAAACTGCCGAAGGGCATCGTCAGTTTAGAATGATTGCGGAAGAAATTTCTACATTGGTAAAAAAATATAAGGGTTCTTTGTCTGGAGAGCATGGCGACGGACGATTGAGAGGTGAATTTATCAAACAACAAATCGGAGAGAAAAATTATTTATTAATCAAAGATTTGAAGAAGGTTTGGGATGAAAAAAATGTATTTAATGCTGGAAAAATTGTGGATACTCCGCCAATGGATAAATTTTTACGATATGAAGCAGCACAACAAAGCCCGGAACTAAATACAATATTTAGGTATAAAGACCAAAATATGCTACAACATGCCGAACAATGTAATGGTTCTGGCGATTGTCGGAAAACCCATTTGTCGGGAGGAACGATGTGTCCGAGTTATATGGCAAGCCGTCATGAAAAAGACACAACACGTGCAAGAGCAAATATATTGAGAGAGTTTCTGACGAATAGTCCGATGACTTCCGATGGCAAAATTGATTTCGGAAAAGCACTGACATCAAAAGAGGCAGCTCAGACCAAAGAGGTTTTGGATTTATGTTTGTTATGCAAAGGATGTAAAGCAGAATGTCCTTCCAATGTCGATATGGCAAAGCTAAAAATGGAATTTTTGCACCATTACCAAGCACAGAATGGACTTAGTTTTCGTTCTTGGATGATTGGAAATTTCTCAAAATTAAGCAAATTAGCCTCCTTTGTACCTTGGGCATATAATTTTGTTTTTGATAATGCTCCAATCCGAAAAATTGCAAATAGTGTAGTGGGGTTCCATCCTGAACGTACCATGCCTTTATTAAGTAAATATACTTTGAAAAAATGGTACCGAAATACAACGGGACTTTCAATCAACGGAGCAAATAAAGGGGTAGTATATTTGTTTTGTGATGAATTTACTAACTATAATGATGTAGAGATTGGGAAAAAAGCAATCGATTTATTGAATCATTTAGGCTATGAAGTAATCATTCCGAATCATGTTGATTCGGGCAGGTCTTTCTTATCGAAAGGAATGTTGTTAGAAGCTAAAAAATTAGCTAATCAGAATGTAACATTACTGAAAGATATTATCAATGAAAAAACACCACTCATTGGTATTGAGCCTTCAGCTATTCTGACATTTAGAGATGAATATCCCGACTTGGTCGAGACAGATTTGCAAGAAGAAGCAAGAGAGTTGGCTAAAAATACACTTTTATTCGATGAGTTTATTGCCCGTGAGATAGATGCAAAAAGAATACATGCAGAAACGTTTACACAAGAAAAACGCTTAATTAAACTACATGGACATTGCCAACAGAAAGCGGTGGCATCTTTGGTGGCAACCAAGAAAATGTTGTCTTTGCCAAAGCAATTTGAAGTACAATTAATTCCCTCTGGGTGTTGTGGAATGGCAGGCTCGTTTGGTTATGAAAAAGAACATTATGAATTATCTATGAAAATAGGGGAGATGGTACTATTTCCTACAATTCGCCAACAAGCTGAAGAAGTAATTATTGCCGCTCCTGGAACCAGCTGTCGCCATCAAATTCATGACGGAACAGGCAGAAAAGCCCTCCATCCAATTGAAATATTACACCAAGCATTGGTTTGATATGGAAATTGAAAAAAGTTAATAATTTTATTGCCTCCCCATAAGGGAGGCAATAATGCTTTATTTAACACTATAAGTCTTTTTCTCTACTCCTACTCCCTTGATTGTCAGGGATTTCCAATGGTCGGGTAGTTTTACTTTTAATTGCATAATTCCAGCATCTGTAATATCTAATCCTCCGAAACCATTGATGAGGGTCTGTAAATATCCCCCTGCACCTGTACTAAAATAGGGGTTAGTACCTCCTGCTGTTTCTGCCAAAACTCCAAATGGTGGTATCTGGTTCGATTGATAACTTTCCAAATATTGTTGATAGGCAATTGCTGTATTGCCAAGTCTTGCATTTAATATCGAAAAAATAGCTTGTGCCATTGCTGGGCTTTGTCCTTTTCTGCCAGGTTGATTATCTGCTAAGACATTCCAATAAAATTGAAGATCTTTTTTGATGTGATTGATATCCGTAACTTGTTTGAGCGGATAAGCTAATAAATTGACATCGCCTTGCTTGATAATTTCTCCGTTGTAGGAGGCGTGTTCTCGGGTAGTCCCATCCGGAAACTTCAAAATTACTAGCCCTTCCTGAACCTCTTTCCACTGCTTATTTTCAGGTAAGCCCAATAACATTGCCGCCTGATTGGCATAACCAAGAACTTCTTTAGCAACACCATTAGTAAACGCATTATCATCTACATTTTCTGCCCACTCATCCGCACACACTACATTGATAATGTGGTATTTGCCATCAATTCCTTTTTCTGCTCTGCTGGTCCAAAAATCGGCTACTTCTTTCAGAATAGGATAAGCTCTTTCTTGAAGAAAGGTTTTATCTTTGGTTACTTGGTAATATTTCCAAAACGCAAAGGCAATATCTCCTGAGATATGGTGTTGAAAAGGTCCTGTTAATGCCCAAACTGGAGTAGATTCTTGTCCAGAGTCATCGGATTCCCAAGGAAACATTGCTCCTTGATAGCCATGAACTTTAGCATTGGCTTTGGCAACTTCTAAACGTTGAAAACGGTATTCGAGAATCGATTTAGCAATTTCGGGCTTCATAATCAATAATGGAGGGTACATCCATAATTCGGTATCCCAAAATACATGACCATTGTATCCCAAACCTGATAAGCCCATGGGAGAAAGACTATAGGCTTGTCCTTCTCTACAGAATGCGTACAAATGATAGAGGGCAGCATGTGCAGCTCGTTGAGCTTCTGCATCTCCCTCAATAATTATATCTGATTCCCACAATTTTGCCCATGCTTCAAGGTGACGTTTCATGAGTCTATCTTTTTTTTCTAAGGCAGCAAAGATTGTTAGTCTTTCTGCTTCATTGTGTGGATCGGGTACGTGGGCAGTCGAAATGACCGACCCTACGACAGAAAATTTATAAATTTCGCCCGCTTTTAATTTTTTAGTGAATTTCATGCGGTGCATGCCGTTATCCCACTCTTCATGCACAATTCTTGGTTCTTCGCCATGTTTTTCGTTGAATAAAAAGGAATTAGAAGCGGCAATAGTCAATTTTCCTGTAGGGGTTTTTGCCACCGAAGTCATCAGAGGAATGAGAGCGTGGGGTCTGTCGATAAGATGGTAGAAATTTTTTACATCTCTCAGCATATCAGGTGTTTGCATGATGCTGATTGGTGTAATTTCGACATCTTTTTTAGCTTTAATTTCTACATTGATAAGGGCTGTGTGTGGTAGATGTCGGAGGGAAATCACTTCCTGTGTTACTGCGACATCATTACCCATGTCAAAGGATGTAGTGAAAATAGCATTGCTCAAATCCAAAGATTGCTTGAATTGCTGAATATTAGTTCTATTCACCATCTTATTATCGACAATCAGTTCCATATTGGCAAACTCAAATACTTTCATAATATTTCCTACACGACCTCTTCCGTAGGTGTCAAAAGCTCCATTGAGTACAATTTCCTTTACTCGTAATGGGTCTGGAGACGAAACGATGCCAATCATGCCGTTTGCTGTAGTTTCGCCAAAATAGTGGTTGGGGTCTATCTTATCGGCAGTTAATTTCCAGGCATCTTGTGCCTTTAGTGATGAAATAGCTACAAAAAATAGTAGCCAAAAATAGGTCTTTTTTGGTTTCATAGGTTGATAGGTTTTGAGTATTTTTTATGCAAAATTGAAAAAAAATAATCTACAAATACTACATTGTAGATTATTTTATCAAAGAAATGATTAAAATGTATGATTTTATTGATGTTGTTCAACCCATAGTCGAGCATTGACAAAAGCTTGTAGCCAAGGACTCACCTCATCCTGTTTTCTATTTTTAGGATAATACGCCCAATTCCATGGGAAAGTAGAACGCTCGATATGTGGCATCATGACCAAATGTCGGCCAGTATTGTCACACATCATCGCTGTATTATAGTCCGAACCATTTGGATTGGCAGGGTATTGCTCATAGCCATATTTACCCACAATATTATATTTTTCTTCTTCATAAGGAAGGTCGAATTTACCTTCGCCATGCGATACCCATACACCCAAAGTAGCACCTTCGAGCGAAGAGAGCATGACCGAATTGTTTTTCTGAATCCTGACAGAAGTAAAAATACTCTCGTGTTTATGCGATAGATTATGCTTCATTTTTCCATGAATTTCATGCTCTGGATTAATCAACTCTAATTCCATCAGCAATTGGCATCCATTACAAATCCCCACCGAAAGAGTATCCTCTCTCTTGAAGAAATTTCTTAGAGCAGTATTTGCTTTTTCATTGTAAAGAAAAGCACCTGCCCAGCCTTTGGCAGACCCCAACACATCTGAATTTGAGAAGCCTCCCACAGCTCCAATAAACTGAATATCCTCTAAAGTTTCTCTTCCGCTAATCAGGTCTGTCATATGTACATCTTTTACATCAAAACCTGCCAAATACATAGCATTTGCCATTTCTCTTTCCGAATTACTACCTTTTTCTCGAATAATTGCAGCTTTCGGGCGAGGCTTGGTGGAATCAATAAGTGGTTTTTTCCCATCAAATGCCATTGGAAACTGATAACTCAATGATTGGTTTTTATAATTGGCATATCTCTCTTCCGCCATGCCATTGTGTGTCTGCTTTTTATCGAGTAAATAGGAAGTTTTAAACCAAATATCTCGTAGAGAATTGATATCAAAAGATATATCATTGATTTGAACTTGTGGTTTGTCTGTCACAAAACCTATTTTGAATAATTCGAGTTGATGATTGGCAAACTCACTTTCTATGCTTTCATCTGCCTGTAGCACGAGACCGATATTTTCTGCAAATAAAATTTTGATAATATCTTTTTCTTCAAAAACCGATAGGTCGATGTTTGCTCCGAGATTATTTTCTGCAAAGCACATCTCTAAAATTGTTGTAATCAATCCACCACTTCCGATATCGTGACCAGCATCAATTTTTCCAGCAATAATTAGCTCTTGGATTAAGTTAAATGCTTTTTTGAAGAAATCTGCATTGGTGATGGTAGGTACGTTATTGCCTATTTTATTTAATGTTTGGGCAAAAGAACTACCTCCCAATTTAAAGCTATCTTGTGATAAATTGATGTAATAGATTGCTTTACCGTTTTTCTGTAAAACAGGCTCGATTACTTTTGTAATATCCGAACAATTGCCTGCTGCCGAAATAATGACAGTTCCTGGAGCAATTACTTCTTGATTTGGATATTTTTGTTTCATAGAAAGGGAATCCTTCCCAGTTGGAATATTAATTCCTAAAGCAATTGCAAAATTCGAGCAAGCTTCTACGGCTTCGTATAATTTGGCATCCTCTCCAGGGTTTTTACATGCCCACATCCAATTGGCAGAAAGGGATACTGATTGAAGTCCGTCTTTGAGAGGGGCAAATACAATATTGGATAGTGATTCTCCGATAGCATTTCTCGAGCCTGCACTCGGATTAACCAACGCCGTAATCGGCGAATGCCCGATGGTAGTTGCAATTCCTTCTTTACCTTTGAAGTCTAATGCCATCACACCAACATTATTCAGAGGAAGTTGCAATGCTCCAACACATTGTTGCTTGGCAACTCGTCCGCCTACACATCTATCTACTTTGTTAGTGAGCCAATCTTTACAAGCCACAGCTTCTAATTGTAGCACTTGTTCGATGTAAGTTTGTATATTCTCTGGCGAATAGTTTAAATCTGTATATTTTCTTTCAATACTCGAATCTTCGATAATTGTTTTTGGAGAGCTGCCGAACATATCTTCAATAGCAAAATCCATTGGTTTTTCACCTGTCGATTTAGACTCAAAAGTAAATCGATGATTGTTGGTGATTTCTCCTACTTGGTACATAGGCGAGCGTTCTCTTGCAGCTATTCTTTGTAGTGTCTCGATGTCTTGTTCACCAATAACTAAGCCCATTCTTTCTTGAGATTCATTACCGATAATTTCCTTGGCAGAAAGTGTAGGGTCGCCAATGGGAAGTTTGTCTAAATCGATAATACCACCTGTTTCTTCTACCAATTCAGATAAGCAATTCAAATGTCCTCCAGCTCCATGGTCATGGATAGAAACAATAGGGTTATGGTCACTTTCTACCAATCCTCTGATGGCATTTGCTGCTCGTTTCTGCATTTCTGGATTAGAGCGTTGAACAGCATTTAATTCAATTCCTGAACCAAAAGCTCCTGTATCTGCCGAAGAAACGGCTGCTCCTCCCATCCCGATTCGATAGTTTTCACCCCCTAAAACGACCACTTTATCACCCTCTTTCGGGCTTTGTTTTTTGGCTTGCGAGGCTTTTCCATATCCTATACCCCCAGCCATCATGATTACTTTGTCAAAGCCTAGTTTGCGGGCATCTTCTTCATGCTCGAATGTAAGCAAAGAACCAGCAATGAGCGGCTGACCAAATTTATTACCAAAATCAGAAGCTCCATTAGATGCCTTTATCAAAATATCCATTGGTGTTTGATATAGCCAAGGGCGTTCGTCCATTGCTTTTTCCCAAGGTCGATTTTCTTCCAAACGTGAATAGGATGTCATGTAAACAGCGGTTCCGGCAAGTGGTAAAGAGCCTTGTCCTCCAGCTAATCTATCTCTTATTTCTCCTCCTGAACCTGTTGCGGCTCCATTAAATGGCTCAACAGTAGTAGGGAAATTATGTGTTTCGGCTTTTAATGAAATAACTGATTCGAAGGGTTTTTCTGCATAAAAATCTGGCTTATCAGCACTTTGAGGGGCAAATTGAACTACTTCTGGCCCTTTCAAAAAAGCTACGTTATCTTTATAAGCTGATACAATATCATTAGGATTTTTTTCGGAGGTCTTTTTAATTAATTTGAATAAAGAGGATGGTTTCTCTTCTCCGTCGATAATATAAATACCATTGAAAATTTTATGTCTGCAATGCTCTGAATTTACTTGCGAGAAACCAAAAACTTCTGAATCTGTTAGTTTTCTTCCTAGTTTTTTCGATAAATTATCCAAATAATCAATTTCTTCTTGGCTAAGCGAAAGCCCTTCTTGCTGGTTGTAAGCCGCTATGTCTTCAATTGCTAATATAGGCTCCGGTTGGATATTGATGGTGTATATCTCTTGATGAAGTTTACTATATTTTTGCGATAGCATCGGGTCAAAACTTGAAAATTCTTCGTTTACTGCTCTGAATTCTTCTATTCTGATAATGCCCGAAATGCCCATATTTTGAGTAATTTCTACGGCATTAGTACTCCATGGGGTAATCATTGCCGCACGTGGCCCTACAAAGTAAGCATTTAATGTAGCATCTGCATCGTTGTAGCGTGTATGTGGATGCTCGCTGGTACTATTGAACAACCAAAATAACTTGGAGATGTCTTCATTTGAAAGATTATTCTGAGTTTGCACAGCAAAAACTGTGTTGGAATGGCTTCCGAAGAAATGAATCATTTTATTAATCATTGAAATTTAGAAATGAAATGCAAATTTAGCTGATTTGATTGAGAATGGGTAAAGGATTTTGTGTTTATCGCTTTTTTTTTCAAAAAAGGTCTTTTTTCTCTTTAGTTTAGTACTTCAGCCAATACTTGTATCGAATGTATTGTTCCAAAATCTTCGATGTGTAATTTATAAAATTGTAAAATTGTATCTAGCAATTTGTTTCTGGAAGTGCGATTAATCGCTGGAATAGAGATGCCGTAACGGCTATCTTGTATAAATTGTTGCATCCATGCTTCTTCCTGCGAATTAAGCTGATAATCAAAATGAAATTCTTTTAGTTGGGAACGAATCTCTTTGACATCCTGGGGTGCAAATCCTAAATAATAACTAAAATTTAGTAGAAATTGTAAATGAAAATTCTCAAATGATCCCGAACTTTCATCCAAATAAATAAACGATTGTTCAATAAAATGATATAACTCGGCATTCTCAATTTGTTCAATTAGGCATTTATTCATCATTTCATCCAAAAACAGGGCAATGCTTGATTTTAGAATATGATAGGGTAATGTTTTGTATGGGTGGGCTGATTTGATTTCAGAAATACGATGAAGGTCTTTTTTTTCGTCATTATAAACCACCATTTCTAATAAGGAAAGTGGTTGAAATAGAGCTATTTTGTTTTTTCCTTTGGTGCTTCTTGCTCCATTTTCTATAAAAGATTGTATTCCAAATTTTTCCGTGAATATTTTCACGATTATTGATGTTTCTCGAAAACGAATATAATTGATTACTATCCCTCTGGTTTTATGAAGCATGGTAAAGTAAAAAAATAAATAAAATTAACCAAAGTATATCTATAAAATGCCAATAAATACTAATTAGCTTGATTTTTAGTTGTTTTGGTGGATTAACACTATAAACAAAAGAATCAACATAGTTTAGTCGTTGAAATGCATCTTTATTGGCTGAACCTAATGCGACAATGCCTCCTAATGTATGGAAGATATGCAAACCCGACAAAACATATATAAACATTCCACCGGTGTTATTGCTCATCGTAATGCCTAAACTAAGCAATTGTTTCCAACCAATTAATTGTAGTAAAATAAACAAAATACCGAATAACAGTGTAAGGGAAATGTTGAGCCGATAGTACTTGAATTTTTCATTTTTTAAGGTTTGATTAGCAAGATGTAGGGTGTAGCTGCTGGCAAGAATAATAGCTGTACTGACCCAAAAAACCTTAGGAATACGAACAGGAATATCGCTATTGTTTACTTCTTTTGTGATAAAAACAAGCATAATTGCCAAAAATAGCAAAACACTGCCTATAATTGCTAAATAAAGCATGAATGTAAAAGGCTCTCTGCGTTTTTCAAATCTGTTTGTCATATCAAATAAAATCTTCAGAATAATTAACTCATCAATCCGCTCCATACGGTATATGAATCAAAAACATCATTTATTTCGCAAGTGTTTTCAAATATTCCATATACAGTAGAGCCAGAGCCTGTCATGGAAGCATACAAAGCTCCTTTTTCATAAAGTGTATTTTTGATACTTGCCAAGGTCGGGTATTTTAGAAGTAAATGGTCTTCAAAATCATTCTTGATGGTATCTTTCCATGTTTGAATAGGTTCTTTTAAGGCTATTCTTAGAGGAATATTTGATGTTTTAGGAACTACGCCCGAATAGGCTTCTGCTGTAGAAATATGAATATCTGGATTGACTAATACAATGAACTTTTGAGCTAAAGTTAGGTCGAATGTTTCGAATTGGTCGCCTTTCTCAAAACAAAAAATAGGTTGATTATCTATAAAAAAAGCACAATCTGAACCGAGTTGACGGGCAAAGTTTTTCAATTCTTCGTTTGTTAAATGCAAATCATAAATATCATTCAACATTTTTAGCGTAAAAGCCCCATCTGCCGAGCCACCTCCCAAGCCTGCTCCCATCGGAATAATTTTATGGAGATGGATTAAAGGAGCTTCTGAAGGAAGTTTGTCTTTTAATAATTGATAGGCTTTCAGACATAAATTAGTACTTTTTTCTCCAGGAATAGCTAATCCTGAGCTTTGAAAAATAACGGTGGAATTATCAGAAGGTACAATTTCTAATACATCGCTCCATTGAACTGGATAAAAAAGCGATTCAATATTATGGAACCCGTCAGCACGTTTTTCGATAATATTGAGTCCGATATTTATTTTTGCGTTAGGAAATGTTAGCATTTCTAATATTTTGTATAAAATTCTTAAAATGTATATGCCGAAGTGCTTCCAGTGCACTCCGGCTTTTGTATTTGTTGCTTAAAAATTATCACTCCACTGATAGGATTCAATCAATTTTTGTTCACCTTCTTTACCTTTGCCAAAATTTCCATGTTCCATCCCCAAAATAAATTCTTGGTTATTGGCTTTAGATTTGTCGTAAATATGTTTGAATAATGATTTATAATTAATCTCCCCGGTCGTGGGTTCTTTTCGTCCTGGTTCGTCGCCTATCTGAAAATAGGCAATTTCACTCCAACACCAATCCATGTTTTGGGTCATTCTCCCTTCATTGCGTTGCATGTGCCACATGTCAAATAAGATTTTACAAGAAGGGCTATTGACAGCCTTACAAATCATATAAGTTTGGTCGGAATTACGGAGAAACAAATCTGCATTATCGCTCAGAGGCTCTAAAACCATTGTGAGATTATGAGGCTCAAAAATATCACAGGCTCTGCGAAGAGCATCTATCACATGAGATGTCTGGATACCAATAGGCAATGTTCTATCGAAATAACCTGGAACGACAGTCATGTATTTGGCATGGCAGCGTTTGGCAGTTTCGACCGACTTTCTACAGGTTTTTAGAAAATTCTCAAGAAATTCTTTCTTTCCACTGGCTAATGATGTTTTCCAATTTTCTCCTCCATCTACCACAAAAACACCCATTTTCATGTTTAATTTTGCCAAAGTTTCTCCGATTTTACTCTGTATTTCTGTGGGGCGAGCAAGCATCCCATTGTCTTCCAAAGCCATAAACCCATTGTCTGCCATGAATTGTAATTGGTCAAAAAGGTCTTTTCCGGCGGAGTTTTCAAACATGCCAAAGTGTGGGGCATATAATAATTTGAAGCCCTTGGCAACAGAGGTATCTGGCAAAGTGTTTGCCAAAATACTTTCTCCCATACCTAATGTGCTGGCTCCAGTAGCTAACACACTTTTGCTTAGAAAATTTCTGCGATTCATCGTAAATGTTATGGTTAAGGTTGAATAAATGCTTGCTTTAATCTTATATCAATACAGAAAATCTAAGTTTTCGGTTTTGATATTTTCAGGGTCAAGTTCTAAAAATTCTTCCCAAAATGGGTTTTCTGGAACTGCTGCTTTACAAATAATCGGCTCTTTTTTTGTTGGATGTACAAAATAGAGCCTACGAGCATGTAAATTGATATTCCCTTCTGGATTAGGTCTTGGATAACCGTACTTGACATCGCCTCGAATCGGGCATCCCATTTTTGCCAATTGTACCCGAATTTGATGGGGGCGACCTGTAATTGGGTTGATTTCTAATAAATGATAATGGTTGATTTCTCCTAAGTATCGATAGCCAAGTTCGGCTTTTTGTGACCCTGGAACTTCTTCATCATGAGCTGTAACTATATTTTTTGACTCATTTTTTACCAACCAATTAACTAATTTTCCTGATTTTTTTTCAGGTTTTTTACCTACAATTGCCCAATATGTCTTCTGAATATCTCGCTTTCTGAAAAGTTCATTCATGCGGTCTAATGCTTTCGATGTTCGGGCAAATACGACCAAACCGCTCACTGGTCGGTCTAATCTATGTACTGTCCCTAAAAATACATCACCAGGTTTATTGTATTTTTCCTTGATATATTCCTTTACGTAGTCGAGCAGGGTCTTATCGCCTGTGCTGTCGCCTTGCACCAGAATACCTTGTGCTTTATTGACAATAATGAGGTGATTGTCTTCGTAAACTATTTGAAATGGTTTCTTTGCCATAGTATTGTTGATTTCTTATTTATTTGGATTCAAGCAAATAAGATTTTAGATATTTTTTATATTTTTCGAATAATCCATTGCGAATTTTCGAGTTTCTTTGTCTGTCTGGATATAATCTTCAAGTGATGGATTTTTAATAAAGCTTACTTTTTGCATACTTGTTTCGATTAAATCAGACATACCTAAAAAAGAAATTTTATCCTTCAAAAATGCTTCAACAGCTATTTCGTTGGCGGCATTGACAATACACGCCATATTCCCTTTTTGTTTTAAAGCTTCAAATGCAAAGCCTAAGTTTCTGAACGTTTCTAAATCTGGTTTTTCAAAGCTTAAAGCGGGATATTGTGCAAAGTCGAACCTTGGAAAGTCGGATTTCAACCTATTCGGGTAGGCAATTGCAAATTGAATTGGTACTCGCATATCAGGTAATCCCATTTGAGCTTTCATACTTCCATCTTCAAATTGTACAATAGAGTGAATGATACTTTGTGGATGTACAATCACTTCGATCTGCTCGGATTCCAATCCGAATAGCCATTTAGCTTCAATTACCTCTAATCCTTTGTTCATCAATGAGGCAGAATCAATAGTGATTTTTGCCCCCATACTCCAATTGGGATGTTTCAGTGCTTGTTCTTTAGTTACATTTTTGAGAAAATCTCTGTTTTTTCCACGAAATGGTCCACCTGAAGCTGTCAAAATAATTTTCTCAATCGGATTATGAAATTCACCAACTAAGCATTGAAATATGGCAGAATGTTCCGAATCGACAGGTAAAATATCTACCTGATGTTTTGTTGCCAAATCCGTAATTAGTTCTCCCGCAACGACCAACGTTTCTTTGTTTGCCAAGGCAATGTGCTTGCCTGCTTTAATAGCTGCAACAGTCGGGAGTAACCCTACATAACCGACCAAAGCTGTCAAGACCATATCTACATTTTCAAGTTCAACGGCAGCAATAAGCGATTTTTCGCCGGTATAAACTTTGATATCTAAGGGGTCGAGGGCATTGAAAACTTTATCATAAAGTGCTTCGTTAGAGATTACTACCAAATTCGGACGGAATTTGGCGGCTTGCTCGATGAGCAAATCTGCATTATTTTGTGCGGTTAATGCTTCAATCTCAAAAATATCAGGATTTGCTTCAACTACTTCGAGAGCTTGTGTGCCTATCGAACCTGTTGAGCCTAGTATGGCCAAGCGTCGTTTCTGCATGAAAATATCTTAATTGCTAAATATAATGATTCTTAATCACAAAGTTCGGAAAATTTACTGATAATGTTTCACTTTATTGATAATTGACTTAATTGTTGTGAATAGTTTATGCTAACGATAGATTTATTTTTGACAAATCTATGTCACGCTAACATCAAGTTACACCCTCTGATATCTGAATTATCAAATCTTCCGATTACACTGAAAGATTGATTTTGAGTACTTATAGCCCCTAAATCTTGTGTCTCAATGAAACTGCAGGAGTCAATATTCCCCAAATCAATAACATTGATGCCCCCTCTGACTTGTTCTCGTGCTTGGCGGGAAGTATTTAGAATTTTGAATGGATCATTGACATCTCTCAATAAAATTTTCATAGTTTCAGGTAATTCAAAAATACCTTCGCCTTTGGAATATCCTTGTGAAAGTAGTTCTGTCATGCCATATTCTGAATGAATTTGACCTACGCCCAAGGTATCGGTGAGAATTTTATGAACTTCTTCACGAAGTAGCTCCCGTCGTCTGCCTTTCATCCCTCCCGTTTCCATAATAACAATTTTATCTTTCAATTGTGCTAAAAATGATAAGTCTTCCTCAGATTCAGCCAAATCTAACAAGGCAAAGGTAACTCCAATTAATAATATTTTTCGGTTTGAATTGGTAAGTTGTTTGAGTTTTTCTATTAATTCTCGTGTATTTTTTAGATAAAAACCCGACTCTTGCGAATAGCTCCGATAGATAAAATTTTGAACCATATACACTAACGAAGAGTTATTACGTTCTAAATAAGATGGTAATAAAGCTAAAATGTGAAAATCTGTGAGTGGGCCATAAAATTGCTCAAAAATCTTTTGACTCAAATATTCATAAAATGGTAAATCACTTACAAAATGCTTGCTTGTGGAGGCTCCTGTTGTGCCACTACTTTCGAACGTGATTTGTGGAATGGCATCGTCAGATAAGATGGTGTGATATTTGAAAAATTGTATCGGTAAAAATGGAATTTTTTCGAGACGATTAATTTCATTGATACGAATGCCGAGATGCTGTAAATATTCTTTGTATATATAATTGGTAGTTGCCTGAAAACGAAATACTTCTAAAGAAAGTTCTTCGAAAGCATTGTGAGGAAAAGAAGATGTATTTAATTGCAAAACTGCCGATTTTAGTTCGTCACGAATGGTCATGAAATGTTGTCTGTTTATGCTTTTGTAATGTTTTATTCTTGAAAAGAAAATAATTATTTGCGAATTTAGCAAACCGTATTGGAATAAATTGATAATTTTGGTTCTATAATACAATTCATTAGAAAAATTACACTTGAATGATGAAAAAGGTTTCAGTAATTTTAATTTTACCTCTCTTGTTTGTTTTGTGGGGGTGTTATGACGAGGTAAGTTTTGATAACAAGCCTGCTATTGAATTTGTGTCTTTGTCAAAAGAGATACGGCTAGATCAATTTTCTGGCTCGAAAAAAGATTCGGTTATTCTAACTATTAAGTTTCAGGATGGTGATGGTGATTTAGGTTTGAATGAGGCAGAGAAGACAAAAGCGGAAGTAAATAATGATTTTAATTATTTGATAAGGCTTTATCGGAAAAAAAATGGTGTTTTTAAGGAGTTTATTCCAGATATTCCCTATTCTGGTTATTTTCCTCGACTAAAAGAAGATACAAATAAAGGACCTATCGAAGGAACATTGGCCTATACCATGCAGTTTCCGCATCCTTTTACTCCACTCAAAGATTCTCTAAAATTTCAGGTAACTATCAAAGATAGAGCAGGAAATATAAGTAATTCTGTAGAATCAAGTATTATTATTCTAAATGAGTTTTAAAAAATGCCTCCTTTACGTTTAAATTTTTGGAGGCATTTTTATATTTTACTTTAGAAATGCTCCAATCCCGTTAATTTGAGGATAGATAGCCCTGCCATTTTCGAGATAAACTCCCACAGCTGGGTCATTAGCTATTAATAGCGAACCATCCATATCCACATAGTCCAACAATGGTGCTAATTGAGCGATGGCGGATATTCCAATACTTGTTTCGGTCATACAGCCACACATCACCTTTAGACCTAGGCTTTTAGCTTCTTTAATCATGCGGAGAGCTGGAGTTATACCGCCGCATTTTGCCAATTTGATATTTACTCCGTCGAATCGCTGAAAACATTTGTTTACATCTTCTTCGACAATGCAGCTTTCGTCTGCGATAACTGGCAAAACCGAATGTCGCTTTATTTCCAACATTTCGTCGTAGGCATCTTTTTCAAGAGGTTGTTCGATAAACTCAACACCTAAACTTGAAAATGCTTTTGCATTCTCAATCGTTTCCTGAACATTCCAAGCACAATTGGCATCTACTCGAAAAACTGCGTCTGTATGTTTTCTAAGCTCTTTTACAATTTCCACGTCTTGGTTAGTCCCTAATTTTATTTTGTAAATCGGAAAATCGAACTCTTTCATTTTTTCTACCATTTTCTCAATAGTATCAATACCGATGGTGTAATTTGAAAGAGGAGAGTGATTAGTGTCTAATTCCCAAATTTCATGCAGGGCTTTTCCTTGTTTTTTTCCCCATAAATCCCAAGCTGCCATATCCAAAGCACAATGAGCAAAAGAATCATCTTTCAGATGAGGATACATGAAAGTCCAAAAATCTTCAGGTTTTTCCAAAGGATAATTTTCAATGATTCCTTTTAAATCCGTTAGTCTTTGTTGCATACTTTCGGCCGTTACGCCATAGTAAGGGATTGGAGTAGCTTCTCCAAATCCGCTAAATTCTCCTTCTTGTAATTCGACAATAAAGGCATCTATATCATCTCTTGAGCCATGGGCAATGGTAAATGTATGCCTCATTTGCAAGTTAAGAATATGGAAATTGATTTTCATTGATATATTGATGAAGTATTGATAATGAATAATTAAGAGTGAAGATTGACAAGTTCATTCCCTCGGAGAATTGGGACAACATCGTATAAATTATGCTGTAAACAATAGCTTATATCTTTGTTGATTCCTAATTTTTGCAAGCGTCGAATATGAGATGAATTGGCAAGATATCCCAACATATCGTCTTTGGCTTGTTGATACATTCGCATGGCAATCATAGCACTATCTTCTGCTACAAAATATTCTTCTTGAAGGGCATCTACCAAAGCTCCCGCAAATAAAGAATCTTCTAAATTTACTTTCCCTTTCCAGCCTGCACATAAAATCAATACATCGTAAGGCTGGGTTTTAAGATAATTGGCAATGGCTTCTAAATTCAAAAATGCCCCAACCAATACTTTTACTGCCGAGCTTTTCGCTTTAGAGATGGAATAAGTCCCATTGGTGGTAGTCATTGCAATTTTTTCTCCAATAAGCTTTTCACTCATGTAGCTAAATGGAGAATTGTCCAAATCAAAGCCTTCCACTTTTTGTGCATTTCTTTCAGCAGCGGCTATAAATCCTTTTTCTTGTAATTGTTTACATTCTTCTACGGTTTCGACCGGAATAATACTTTGTACACCGTAAGCAAAACCTGTCACCATGCAAGAGGTAGCTCTGAAAATATCAGTTACAATTACAATACTATTGTCGATATTATGTAAGTGCAATAATTCGGGAGTCAGGCAAACATCAATATTTTTCATTTGAATTAATCTAAGTACTGCGAATGAATTTTAGAGTTTAAATTTTAGATAGGCAAAGATGCCAAAAAATGCTGATAAATTCTGCATAAAATTAAAAATTGCCAAAATGTTATTGATTTTTTATATTTTTTTTGGCTCTAATGTTTTAGGAATAAATAAAAAATTGGCCGAATCTAAAAATAGTACTACATTTTTAATCTTTTTTTGATAAAAATATGGGAATTGTGAAAATACTATCGTAATTTTGCGGACGAAAAATAAAGTGTAAAGACTAATTTTTTTCAAATTTATACTCAAAACTCATCAAAAAATTATATGGCATCAGTTAGACCAGATGAAGTTTCGGCAATTTTGCGTGAGCAATTAGCAGGTTCAAGAACCGAAGCCGAACTCGAAGAAGTTGGTACCGTGTTACAAATCGGTGACGGTGTGGCACGTATATACGGTTTATCAAAAGTTCAAGCCGGTGAATTGCTGGCGTTTGAAAATGGCTTGAAAGCCCTTGCACTTAACCTTGAAGAAGACAATGTTGGTGCGGTATTATTGGGCGAATCAACAGGTATTAAAGAAGGGGCGACTGTAAAGCGTACCGGCGAAATTGCCTCTGTAAAAGTAGGTGAAGGAATCGTCGGTCGTGTAGTTAATACTTTGGCAGAACCTGTCGATGGAAATGGCCCGATTCAAGGCGAAACTTTTGAAATGCCTTTGGAACGTAAAGCTCCAGGGGTAATCTATCGTCAGCCGGTAACTGAACCTTTGCAAACAGGTATCAAATCAATCGATGCCATGATTCCAATTGGTCGTGGACAACGTGAGTTGGTAATTGGTGACCGTCAAACGGGGAAAACTGCTGTTTGTATCGATACTATCATCAATCAAAAAGAGTTTTACGATAAAGGTGAACCAGTATATTGTATCTATGTAGCTTGCGGGCAAAAAGCTTCTACTGTAAAAGCAGTTGAGCAAACACTCCGTAAATATGGTGCAATGGATTATACTGTAATCGTAAGTGCTTCTGCTTCTGACCCGTCTCCAATGCAATTCTTCGCTCCATTTACAGGTGCAGCCATCGGAGAGTATTTCCGTGATACAGGTCGTCCAGCTTTAGTTATTTATGATGATTTGTCAAAACAAGCGGTAGCTTATCGTGAGGTGTCTTTATTGCTACGTCGCCCACCAGGTCGTGAGGCTTATCCAGGAGACGTGTTCTACTTACATAGCCGTTTGTTGGAGCGTGCCGCAAAAATTACTTCAGATGATTCTATTGCTCAAAATATGAATGATCTTCCTGCTTCTTTGAAAGGAAAAGTAAAAGGTGGTGGCTCTCTAACAGCTTTACCTATTATCGAAACACAAGCAGGGGACGTTTCGGCATATATCCCAACTAACGTAATTTCAATTACTGATGGACAAATTTTCTTAGAGTCAAACTTGTTCAATGCTGGTATTCGTCCTGCTATTAACGTAGGTATCTCGGTGTCTCGTGTGGGTGGTAATGCTCAAATCAAATCGATGAAGAAAGTAGCTGGTACATTGAAACTTGACCAAGCTCAATTCCGTGAATTGGAAGCTTTCGCTAAATTCGGTTCGGATTTGGATGCTTCTACTCGTTTGACTATTGACCGTGGTCGTAAAAATCAGGAAATATTAAAGCAAGCTCAATTCTCTCCTGTACCTGTTGGCGAACAAGTAGCTGTTATCTATGCTTCAATCAATGGGGTAATGGATAAGGTTCCTGTCAACAGAGTGAAAGAGTTCGAAAGTGAATTCATCTTATTGTTAAAATCTCAAAATGCTGAGGTTATTGCTAATTTAGCTGCTGGTAAATTAGATGATGCAACCACTGATGTTATCAAGAAAGTTGGTAAAGAATTAGCTGAAAAATATGCTTAATAATGAGACAAGTTATGGTTTTCTCCATAGCTTGTCTCATTATCTTTCTATTTGAAATTAGCTGTTTTTTTGAAGTAACACGAGTATATTTTTATAAATTTACTCAGAACTCTAAATGAATTATGCCTTCATTAAAAGAAGTAAGAAATAGAATTGTTTCGGTTAATTCTACTACTCAGATTACCAAAGCAATGAAAATGGTATCGGCAGCAAAGCTTCGTCGTGCTCAAGATGCTATTATACAAATGCGTCCGTATGCTACTAAGCTCAATGAGCTTATCTCGACGGTCTCTGCCAATACTGAGGTCGGGGCTTCAAGTCCTTACACAAAAGTTCGACCAACCGAAAAGGTACTCATTATTGCAGTAACTTCAGATAGGGGCTTATGCGGTGCATTTAACTCTAATATTGTGAAAACTGTTGTATCTCATATTCAAGAAAAATATGCTGCTCAAGCTGCTAAGGGAAATGTGGAAATCATGGCTCTTGGTAAAAAAGGTGGAGAAATTCTTCAAAAAAGAGGTTTTGGTACCAATGCTGAGTATATGGATATTTTTCAACGATTGAATTTTGCCAATGTTCGAAAAGCTGCCGAATCTGTGATGCAGGATTTCGTGGATGCAAAGTATGATGTCGTAGAAATTATTTATAATGAGTTCAAAAATGTTGCCACTCAGATGATTCGTATTGAACAAATGTTGCCTCTTGTTGATAAACAAAGTGCGACAGATGTTAAATCGAATAAAATCGATTATATTTTCGAGCCATCTGAAGAAGAAATCGTACTTGAATTGATGCCAAAAGCTATCAAAATGCAATTATTCAAAGCTGTTCTAGAGTCTAATGCTTCTGAGCATGGAGCTCGTATGACAGCCATGGATAAAGCAACTGATAATGCGAATGAGTTATTGAAGACCTTGAAAATTGAATATAACAGAAGTCGTCAGGCTGCAATTACTAAAGAAATTTTGGAAATTGTAGGAGGGGCGGAGGCTCTAAATGCAAAATAATTGTTCCAATAAAGAGTAATATTGGTATTTTGTTATTAAAAAGGCAAGCTATTTAGCTTGCCTTTTTAATTTTTTACGAATAACTATTAAGCATTACTGGCATTACAAGCATCAATGTGTCTTCATTTTCTGTCTTTTCAACAGGGATGATTAAACCTGCTCGGTTAGGTTGAGACATTTCCAAAGAAACTGTTTTGACATTTAGATTATTGAGCATTTCAATCAAAAACTTTGCATTAAAGCCAATTTCCATATCATTCCCGTTGTATTCACAAACTAATTTTTCAGTAGCTTCATTAGAATACTCCAAATCTTCAGCCGAAATGACCAACTCATTATTAGAGAGTTTTAGGCGAATTTGATAGGTTGTTTTGTTTGAATAAATCGAGATTCGCTTCAAACTACTCAATAATTCCGTACGTTCAATTCTAAGTTTATTAGGGTTGTTTTGAGGAATAACATTCTCATAATCCGGGAAACGTTCATCAATCAAACGACAAATTAATTTTATATTCCCAAAACTAAAAAATGCGTTTGAATTGCTAAATTCTGCCTTAACTGGAACTAACTCGCTCGGAATAGAAGACTTTAACAAATTTAAAGCTTTTCTAGGCAAAATCATCGAAAATGTATTGCTTGAATGAACATCCTCTCTTCTATAACGAATCAGTCTATGTCCATCTGTTGCAACAAAAGTAGCCGCTTGTTCATCTACTTGAATGAAAACTCCTGTCATTGCAGGTCGCAAATCATCGGTACTTGTTGCAAAAATAGTATTTGCAATCGCAACCGCCAATGTGTCAGAGTCCATATCAATGTTGAAATTCTTGTTTACTTGAGGAACTCTAGGGAAATCCATAGGGTTTTCACCTGCTAATTTATAACGTCCGTTGGCAGTTACTAATTCTACCCCGAATGTGTCAGGGTCAATGTTGAGCTGAATGGGTTGTTCTGGCAAACCTCTTAGTGTATCCAACAATAAACGAGCGGGGATTGAAAAGCTTCCTTGTTCCTGTGATTGCACTTCAAATTCTGTAATCATGATTGTGTGCATGTCTGATGCAGTGACCGTCAATGTATTTGAATCTAATACAAACAAGAAGTTCTCTAATATAGGAACTGCCACATTACTGGTGATAACGCCATTAATTGTGGAAAGGTTTTTAAGTAAAGACGATGACGAAACTGTTAATTTCATGTAGGTATTTGTTAGCTATTAAAAAAATCTAGTCAGGAATTATGATTGATTTTAAAAGGATATAAACAACAAAAATATTTATTTTTTTAGACTAATCAAAATAAAATAGGCTATCGTTTATCTTAATCACCTGATAAACAACAGCCTATGGATTAAATAATGTCTATTTTAAAGAATATTAAGTCTGCTTTGTAAAAATGTTTTTGCGAGTAAGGCAAGCTTGATAGTATCAGGAACTCGTACTCTTTCATTTTGGATACGTTTAATAGGCATTTGCTTTATTCGTCCAAAAAGGTTCAAATAATAAATATATGCTAGATAAACTCCTTTTTTTGCACTTTCTGGTAATTGCATAATGCCTCTATAAGCGTTATTGAAGTCATTTTGTATATCTGCTTCTATTATTTTTTTAGTATTTGAGTCAAAATTACTAAAATCTACACCTGGGAAATATACACGGCCTCTATCACTAAAATCACTTTTCAAATCCCTAAGAAAATTAACTTTTTGAAAAGCAGCTCCTAAACTTCTAGCATCTGACTTTAAATGTTGATATAATTGCTCATCACCATCACAAAAAACTCGTAAACACATTAACCCAACAACTTCGGCAGAACCGTAAATGTATTCATTATAAGTATCAGCATCATAAGAAATATTATGCAAGTCCATTTCCATACTTTTTAGAAATGCCTCAATAAGTGAATGCTCAATATTGTACTTTCTAACAACATTTTGAAAAGAATGTATGATAGGGTTTAGAGAAATCTGTTCCTCAATAGCCAAATAGGTATCTTCTTTGAAGCGTTGAAGTAATTCCGCTTTGTTGAATTCATGAAACGTATCCACAATCTCATCGGCATATCTCACAAATCCATAAATGGCAAAGATAGGTCCGTGTAATTTCTTGTGAAGCGTCTTAATGCCTAGAGTAAAGGATGTACTATAAAGCTCTGTGACAAGCTTGCTACAACCAAAGGTAGTTTTTTCGTACAAATCCAACATAGTTTTCAAATTTTAAGGTTAATATATGATAGGCGTCATTGTTTTACAATGTTTGCTTATTACAAAACCCAAAATATGAATAAGTGTTTTGGAAAAAGCATTATTTATTTTCTTTAATGATTTGTTGAGCTACTACTAGCCCTGAAATTAAAGAAGGTGGAACGCCTGGTCCTGGAACAGTCAGTTGTCCAGTATAATAAAGGTTGTCAATATTTTTATTTTTTAAGCTAGGCTTTAAAAATGCTGTTTGCATCAGTGTATTTGCTAATCCATAGGCATTCCCTTTGAATGAATTATAGGTTGATTTGAAATCTTCTACAGCAAAACTTCTTTTGTAAACCACATGCTCACGGATAGTATGCCCAACATATTTTTCAAGTCTATCCATAATAATATGGTAGTATTTTTCCCGAATTTCTTCATTGTCTTCTAAATCTGGAGCAATAGGACTAAGAATAAAAATGTTTTCACAATTTTCAGGTGCCACACTACTATCGGTTTTCGATGGTGCACATACATAAAACAAAGGTTTTGATGGCCATTGTGGATTTTCATAAATTTCATGGGCATGAACTTGAAAATCTTCATCAAAAAATAAATTATGATGAATAAGCTTCTCCACTTTTCTGTCTATTCCTAAATAAAATAGTAGAGAAGAGGGTGCCATGACTCTGCTATCCCAATATTTCTTGTCATAGTTTCGGTCTTTTGTCTCTAATAGACAACTTTCAATATGTTGATAATCGGCACCTCCTACAACAAAATCTGCTTGATATTCACCTTTACTAGTAATAACCTTATGTACTCGTTTCTGATTAACTTCAATTTTGGTGACAGATTCGCTAAATTGGAATTTTACTCCTTTTTCTAAAGCTAAGTGATGCATTGCTTTTACCACTTCGAACATCCCTCCCATAGGATACCATGTGCCTAATGCAATTTCTGCATAATTCATTAAACTATAAAGTGCGGGTGTATTTTGTGGGGTTGCTCCTAAAAATAAAATAGGAAATTCCATCATTTGTAAAATTTGCTCATTTTTAAAGAATTTTCGAATGTGTTTTCCGAATGATGCAAATAAATCTAGACTAATGGCTTTGCTTAAAATTCTAAAATCGAAAAATTCTTTAATAGACAAACTCGGTTTCCATACAAATTCCCCGATACCTACCTCGTATTTATACTTAGACTCTTTTAAGAAACTTTTTAGTTGTGATGCACTGCCAGGTTCAATGGATTCAAACAAATCTTCAAGTTTGTTGAGATTAGCAGGCAAGGCTACTGTTTCTTTGTTTTTAAATATAACTTGATAGGAAGGATCTAAACGTTTTAAATGATAATAGTCGGATGTCTTTTTGCCAAATTCTTGAAAATACCTATCAAAAATATCAGGCATCCAGTACCAGCTTGGTCCCATATCAAAAAGAAAACCTTGCTCTTGAAAGATCTGAGCTCTACCTCCTGGCATTGTATTTTTTTCAATGACACAAACATCGTATCCAGAATCTGCTAATTTTGTTGCAGCAGCAAGTCCAGAAAAACCGGAACCAATTACAATAACTTTTTTCATAATAATTTGGCAACCCAAATTTTGGGGAATTTTGAAAGAAATAGAATAAATATAACTGTCTTTATTTTTGATTAGAATTTGATATAGCTTTGTGATTCAAAGAAATAAACTTTAAAGCTGCTATATATATATATAATGTATAAGATAATAAAATAGGATTTAGATGATAAGCCTAAGAAAATCATTACATTTAATATATATCAAACAAAATATTGTTGTTATTTGTTTGGCATAAACTTTAAAATAGTAATGATAGGGGTTGAGTCTATATAACGATATAAAGAAAAGATGTAAATATTATATGTTTTTGATTTGTATAAGTAGCTGGTTATTAGGCATTTAGGTGATATTTTGGTTAGGGTTATGGTTAATAATATTTGGATAATGCTAAAAAGAGTATTACTTTTGCAATCCCAAAGGGGAAGAGGGTCTAACGTTATATAGCATGAGCATAATAAACATGGCTTGAGGTTGAAAAAAAACATTGCGAAGTATTTGGATTTTTAAAAAGAATTTCAGACCTTTGCACTCCGATTCAGAGAGTAAGGGATTGGTGAAAAGATTTAAAAAAAATATTGCGAAGTATTTGGATTTTTAAAAAGAATTTCAGACCTTTGCACTCCGATTCAGAAAGAGGGAATCGAA
>JACCEC012446650.1_pt1 | contig 125148 bp, 109 predicted proteins | sample 7450121 | NCBI WGS metagenome assembly JACCEC01 (sample SAMN15323455, study PRJNA562643) | freshwater metagenome | isolation source: river surface water | place: USA:Blue River Watershed | collected 2017-08-18
CCTTCATAGTTTTTATCTTCAACTAAAATTTTTGCTGTGATACCATTATTATGTAACGTCAACGCTAAATCGTAAATGTGTTTTACAGAAGCTCTTGCGTTATTCTTTGTATCGTATGTTAAAAAATATACGGTACTTTCTTTTGTTTTTAATCTACCTAAAGCAGATTGTAGTTTGTTAATGTTTTCTTTGTTACTCATCGTCTTCGTTTAATTCTTCGATTAATATTTCATATTTTATTAAGGTGTTAAATGCAATTTTAAATGATGTGGTACTATTATTTTTTCCAAATGCACCTAACTCTTCATCTACCTCATCATATTCAGAAAGAACTCTATCTAAACACATTTTTATAATTTCATATTTAAAAATGTTTATTTCAAGAGTATCTTCTTCCTCTTCATCTTCATTTTTTACTCTGTTTCCGGTTCTACATTTGTCTGTGATTCCGTCAAGGTCAATGTAGTAGTGTTTTCCGAATAGTTCAACCATGGTTCTTGTATTTCAGTTAATTTAGATATTTCTTTTTTATAAGTAAAGTGTCCATTGTACTTGGTATTAAATTTGATTGCAGTTTTATCTTCAGGACAATTATCTAAAACTATTTTACTATCTGTAATCCAAACATCACATTTACTCCATAATTCTTGAATATTGTCACTTTTACCAAATTTAATGTTGTTACCTAAATAACCATTCTTTGATAGAAAAAATAATGTTGCCGGTTTAGCTTTACCTAACTCATCCAATCCAATTAAAGTAAAATTGTGTTCTTGATTATCGTATAACATTTTATGTAAATCAGTGAACGTGGTTGAATAACTTAACCCTGCATGACCATAAATTTCAATTGGGTATTCTAAATACCTAAAATACTCATACTCTTCTTGTGACTGAAATTTGTATGAATTTAAGATATTATCATTTTCAATTGGTTCCGTAATACCATATTCAAATTTTTCTTCTCCATCAATATCTGAATCGATATATGCATCGGTATAATGATAATCCAATTTTTGAATCGTGTTTCTTAAAACACCATCAATACTTATAAAAATTTCCATAGTTTAAATATAACATTAAGAATACCATAAGTAAACAATAAACCCACACCATTATGATAAACGATGTGGGTTTATTATGCAAAATTAACTTTATTGTTAATCGTATCTCTCTAAAATTTGTCCAATGATTGGGTTTCTTACAATGTCTTGATTACCAAATTCAAATATACCAATTCCTTTCACGTCGTGTAATCTTTTCTTTGCGTCGTACAATCCTGATTTTGTTTTATCTTTAAACTTATCCGATTGTTCTAAATCACCTGAAAGGAAAAATTTGGAGTTGTATCCAATACGTGTTAAAAGTAATTTAATTTGAGCGGGGGTTGCGTTTTGTGCCTCTTCAAACACAAGTATCGTATTATCTACGTTCCATCCTCTCATGTAGGCTAACGCCGCAACTTCAATATAACCTTCGTCTTTTAAACGTTCTCTCGATTCTTTACCGATAATCTTATTTAAAAGATAATATGAAGGGTAGATATATGGGTCAAGTTTTTCTTCTAAACCGCCAGGTAATGAACCTAACTTTTCTTCCGCCTCAACTGCCGGTCTAACAATAATTATTTTTTCATACTTGTTAGAATCGTCATATAAAAGATCCACAGCTCTTTTCATTGCTATGTACGATTTACCAACACCTGCTGGTCCAAAACATAATGTGATTTGATTCTCACCAAGTATTTTCCAGTATTCTTCTTGATTTTTTGTTAAGAACTTCTCTTTTGGTCTTTTAATTAATTCTCTTATTCTTTGTTTATGTGGTGTCTTTCTCTCCTCCGCCAATAACAATGAGGTATTGGTTTCTTTCTTAATTTTCGGTTTTAATGCCAAAATGTTTTAATTTAAATTCAATTATTATTCCTATAAATATCTATTAAACACCAGTTGAACCGAATCCACCCGTACCTCTTTCGGTTTCGGATAATTCGGGTACTTCCGTCATATATATCTTCGGATAAGGTAAAATCATAATTTGAGCACCTCTTTCACCTACCTTATATTTTAGTGAATCAAGTCCATTTGTTTTTTTAAATGTTGCCTGTATTTCACCTCTATAACCACTATCAATCACACCAACACAATTTGATAATAATAAGTCTTGATTACGTACAGATGAACGTGGGAAAACTAAACCAACATATCCTGTCGGAATTTCCATGGCAATACCAAATCCATAAGAAACACTAAATGATGTGTTTTCAATTTCTCTTGTTATGGTTAAATCCATTCCGGCATCACCAAATTTTGAATATGATGGTATAACCGCATTTGGATGTAATTTTTTTACTTTAACTAAAATACCATCATTAATTAATCCATTTGGTTGTGTTGAAAATTGTCCAACAGATTCGGGGAATAATGAGTTTTTTAATTTTTCATTTGGGTCATTCATCATTTGTTTTGATAAACTACCAAGTACAGATTCTAATTCACCAATAAAACCAGTGTCTAAACTTTCACCGTCAGAAGATAAATCTGATTCAATCTGTTTTAACTTACGAAGATATTCTTCGATTTCTTTTTTATCCATTTTGGGTATTCTTTTTTTCTAATATCCATTTATCTAACTTCTTAATTCTCTCTTTTAAGTCGTTATCTTGAGGTCGTAAACAACACTCAACAAACACATCGGTCACACGTTGAAACTCTTCAAAAGTAACTTGAACACCAACTGTAGTTAGGTATTCTAACGCCATCTTACTTTGAGATTGACGCATGATTTGTATATCTTTACTATAAAATTCCATTGTACAGTTGGTGTCTAAAAGTTATTACTTGTAATATTCAGGTGTGTTCTTTTCGTCAATAACACAATCGATTTTTAATTTCTTAACATCGATGATTTGACTTGAACGAATATCACCCGCCAAAAATTTAGATGCGGTGATGTTTGCCTCCGCGTTTGATTCCGCCTGAACAATAATTGTTGACTTTGTTAAACGTGGGTTACCCTCTCTGTCTAATTGTTCGGATTCGTATCCTACTGTTACTGTGTAATGCATACTTGTTTGTTTTATTTGTTTATAATTGATTTAAAAAATTCTACTCTATCTTTACAAGTTTTTCTCAATGAATACTTGTCTTTTACCGTTTCATATAAACGATTACCCATATCTTCAATCATATTAGGATTGTCAAGTAAACGTTTCATATGTTTCGCCCAATCTTTGTGGTTTCTTTTTGGGTTAACTAATAAGGCATTACCCTTATCGTTAAAATTACCATTATCAACAGCACTAATCAAATCTAACGTAAATGGATCTGTTTCACTTGCAATGATGGCCTTTTTATGAAAACCTGCTTCAATTGCCTTTAGTTGTGACTTATTTGCATTAAATTGAGATTCAACTAACGGTGCCAAAGATACATCAAAATAATTGTAATTGTTAGCGTATGTATTAATTTCTTGTGTCCATCTTCTTACATAAGGTTTATCCATATCAGGATACGGAACTTGTGTGAAAGTTAATAAGAAATTTTTATATTCATCATCAAGTGCACGATATTCATCTGTAAAAAAGTTTTCATAACGATACCATACCGTTTCTTTAGGGTGAATTGGTCTTTCTCGTCTTGCACCTGTTTTAGAATCGATTTCCGTAACGTTACCTCTTAAATCAAATCCACATAATACAAATTGTGTTTTACCTTTATATGAGTTATGAATTGATGAAATACCACCCGATAATAATTCCAAATCATGTAAGTGAGATGAACCACCTAACCATCCGAATCTAATTTTATCGGACTTAATGGGTTTAGGTTGAAATTGTGGTTCCTCATCATTAACCGCATTTGGGAACACCTCAACACTTTTTACACCTAACCTATCTTTAATTGTTTTTGCAAAAATTGGGGTTGTTGTTGTAATGTGATCCGCCAATCTTAACATTTCAATCTTCATTTCACCGATTTTTGAATGTTTAATTTGGTGATACATTGGATGACGTTGGTCTACAAACCATAAATCGTCAATATCCATAATAACTTTAATACCTTTGGATTTTAACCAATTTATACGTCGAATATTACCGTCATGATTTGTTTGATGTATAAATGAATGGAAAACTACAATATCGTAGTCTAAAAAAAACTCATCTCTATCTTCAGCGTTGTATGTTATGTCTACGTGGACTTCACTTGAATGGGCATCACCGATATAACGGTATGGGTCCATAATTCTAAATTTACCTACACCGTGCTTATCTGACGGAATGGCTAAGATTCTTATTTTTGACATTAGTTAACTTTATATGTCTAAAATATAAAGAAAAAAAATGTAAAAACAAAACCCTTATTTAGCTTTATTTACACCTGTGATTTTACCTTTGAAGATTGAGTCACCCACTTTTAACACTAGATTTTCGTTAATAGATGCAGTTTGAGATGCTGAAAGAATTTGATTTAATTTTTCATCCATAACCTTACGAACTGTGTTTTCAATAAGAACTGCCATCGCACTCATATCAACATTACCCATACCACCGCTTGATTGTCTTGGTTGTTGTGTTGATTTTTTTGATGATACACCTTCTTGTTCCATTAGTCTTTTTGCACCCTTAACAAAATCCATGTCAAGAGTTTCACTTAAGGATATTTGAGGTATTGGGTTGTCAATCATGGCTTTCTTAATTGCGTCCGGTAATTTAGAATTTTGAATTTTGTCTATGGACGGAGCACCCATTTGTCTTGGTGCAGATTGTTGTGGCATTTGCATTTCATTAATCTCTTCAGGTGCCGATAACAACATACTCTCGTTAACGTGACCCCTTTCGTAATTCCCACCATCAACCTTATTCATAACTTTTTTAGCTTGAACTAATCTTTGCATTAAGTCATTTGACGATATTACTCCATTTCCTTGTTGTGACATATTAATAAATATTTTCTAAAATATAATGTTTTTTATGAAAACATTAAACGTTTAATTCTTTTTAAACTTTCTTGTAAATTTTCATCTTCTTCACCTTCTGGTGTTTTTGACGGTTTTACTTCTGGTTTTGGTTGAGGTAATTCATCCTGTTGTGGTTCCGTTGGTTCTTCTTCAGGTTTAGGTTCCTCTTTTGGTGGTTCAACCATAGCTTGTGGTTTTACTTCAGGTTTTGGTTGAGGTAATTCTTCAGGTTTTGGTTCTACCGGTTTCTCAACTGGTTTTGGTTCTTGAATTGGTTTAGTTGTGTCAACTTTTTTAGTTGGTTTTACTTCAGGTTTTGATGGTTCAGGTGTTTTAGTCCAATCAGCGGTCACATATGTAACAGTCATTGAACGGTCATCACCTTCTTTATATTGGGGTCTTTTAGAATCAAATTGTTCATCTTTTAAAACTTGAACATTATTCATACGACCAACTATAAAAGTTCTCCAACCATGTTTAGAAAATCCTTTTTTAGATGTAGATGGTGGTTGAACCCACGCTCTAACAATTAAATTACCTTTTTTACTTAAACCTAACGCAACCGCTTCTGCTTTCACACGATAACCGGCCTTTACACTATCTTTTTTTGGTTTTCTTGGACCACTATAATAGAACGTAATCGGGATTCTTTTTTTAATTGCATCCACGATAGGTTTTGATTTTGTAGTCTTAAGAAGATTTTGTTCTTCAATAATTTGAAGAAACATATTTTTAAAAATCATATTTCAAAATCGGGGTAAGCCTTTTTATCACTATAAGTGTTTTTACCCGTAACACTAATTCTTGTGTTAATGTCAATTAATGAACCAATGGTTCCTGTATCACCAACCTGACCTTTTCCTTTATCATCACCGTCAGATTGTGCGTTTTTATTTGTTAATCCATATTCATTATTAGGTCCGTATGGATTTCTACCAAGGTTATCAATTCTATTTTGAATGTCAACTGATGAACCGATAGATCCGTCCAAATCACCTTTACCTTTTACATCACCATCAGATAACGCATTTCTATTGTTAGATGAATAATCTTTATTAGATGTGTATTCATTTCTAGCAATACTTTCGTTTCTTAATTGCTCTGCGATTATTTCTAATTGTGTCTTTGCCATATTATAACATTAATTTTTTAATTCTATCTACTTGTTGTTCAAACAATCCAAGTGATGTTATTGGTGATATTGATGATTTGTGTGAATTACTTTTCACTAAATTAGTTGGTGGTAACCAATCAGGTTTTTTTGAATGTTTTTTAAGGTGACTGTTTTTTCTCTCACCTGTTATACCTCCTATCTCATCTGCTTGTTTTCTACCATCTTTTCTATTACTCACCATATCTCTTTCACCCTGTAAATGTTGTTTTGACCACCTGTCCATTAAATCTCCACCCGCCAAATCAAATTTCATCTTATCCCCAACCCTATCAATATTTTGTAAATCGTGAATAATTCTTTTTAATTGACCATAATTAACCGTTTTATCTGTTAATAATTTTTGAGCTCTTTGTACACCATCCACATGTTGACCACCCAAACTTTTAATTGTGTGGTTTATTTTATCTAATATGTTTTGTGGGATGTTAAAAACCCTGTCTTTTAAATCTTTATTCATTATCTTTTAAATGTTTTAAAATATCATTAATAGATAAATCGTTACTATTCAGACTATTTTTTAACGCCTTTAATTGTTTTAATACAATAGGGTTTATTTCCTTTTCTTCATTTTGCTCCTCTTCCTTTGGGATAATTTCGTTGTCTTTGGTTTTTCCACCGAGAATACTTTCGATATATTCTTCCATAAATTTTTTAGGGTTTTCAACAAGTCGAACTTTATCGTCGGGTAAGTTCTTGTCATATCCCATTTTTTCAAGTCTGTCTTCTGTTTCATCATCATCTAATCCTAAATCATCTTTGAAGTACGTTTCTGCGTCCTCCATATTTTTATCTTGTCCCAACGTTGCATCGTAACCTAAAGCGTCACCCATAGCAATTTCAAGGATTTTTTCCTTTGTCATTTCTTGACCCTCACCCCAATATCTTCGATAAGATATACCTTTTACACCGTATTGACCCATTTGACCTGAACCGGTTTTAACAACCTCATCACTTGTTGAATTGGAAGTGATACCTTTCGTTGCCAAATCTGTTGGTTTTTTACTGTGTGCAATGTTACCTTTGGAATCAACGATTTCGTCAACTTCCATTTCCTCGTTTTCTACCTTATCAGGTATTTTATCGTAGTTTGTTTTATCTGAAAATTCTTTCGCCCATTTACCCCACTTCTTCTTTTCCTTCTTCGAAGCCCCTTTTTCATTTGCTTTAGCGTAGAAGAATCTTTGTTGTGCTTTTGACGCGAATTTCTCCTCAATTACCTGTTTTATAAAATTATTCATCTAAATGACTTTTTATATAAATATCAAATGTTATGAAAGATATTTATAGAATCATGGCTAATCAAAATATTTTAAATTTTTACGGAAGTAAATTAGATCTTAAAGTGGATTATTCCGAACTTTATGATTATCAATTAGGTGTTACTGATTTGGATTATAATGCGGAAGTGTTAGATTTTTCAAATGAAATCACATATACGGGACTAACAGTCAATTCAAATTGTTTAACAGGAGATACGTTAAATGACGTAAAACCTTGGTTTTATGAAATAAATACCCGATACACAGGCAGTACATGTGATTTTACAGTTAGGAGAAGAACTGAAAAGGGATGGACACTGGATTTTATTTTTAATAAAGAAGATATAGAATGGTCAGGAGGTACAACATTTTACTATTGGGGGATTAGTGGAGATACCACAGATTCAAATTACGGAGATAATAATTTAAAATTCTCATTTACAAATGACGGTAAAATAAAATGGGAGGCATATAGATATTCGGGTAGTTGTAATACCGTATCGGGGTATACTGAAAGCTATTACACTTCAACAGGACAAACCCCAACATTATGTGAAAATGGGACATCAACTGATTTTAATGTAACTATTACATTTGATAGATATAGTCATTATGAACTTTGTGAAATTGAAAATGAGGGTGGTTGGAACGATTTGATTCGTGATCCATTCTACACAATACCATTTACCTCAACTACTAGCGGTCAAACCTCAACTCAAACTGCAACAGGATATACAACAACTAATCCGTATCAAGAATGGTTAACGGGTGCAACTTTGACAAAATCATATGTTGAAATGTTAAACAAACAATGGGCGGATGAGTATAATAAAAGATTGGGTACGTTAAAAATATATTTAAATGGATATCCAATTTATAAATTAGAGAATTGGGAAGAGGTAATCCCATCCCAACGTGAGTCTGACGGTATAATGGTACAAAATTTTGGTGTGGATACAGATTTTACTATGTTACAAGTTAAGTATTTTGAAGAACCTTTAGATTTTGTACATGTTAAACATCACTATATAACATCAATAAAACCTAATTTTAATATAACAGAATGTAACGAACCAATAACAGATGACGTTTATATTTTAGGTATCGGACATATTGATTCGAGAGATGATTACCATTTAATGTCACAAGACAATAATGATATAATGTATAGAAGTTAATAAAATTGGATATTTATAAACATGGCAAAAAAATATATTACTCAACTTACAGGGACAACTTCACCATCATTAACAGGATATACGGTTTATGATAATGGGTCAACAACAAATAAAGTAACATTAGGTACATTAAGACAAACATTAGTTAACAGTGGTTCGCACTATTTTACTGGTAGTCAATTTATAAGTGGTGACGTTTTAGTTGGGGGTGCATCGAGATATTACAGTGGTCAACCTGAAGTTATTGGTGCTTATAATTCTGGTAGTTTTAATTCTATGGTGTTACAAGGTGATAGTAACACATATTTGCAAACGTATTTTAGAAATTTAAATTCGGGAAGTAGTGCCAGTACTGATTTAGTGGTTGGTGCGGATAATGGTTCAGAAGAGGCTCATTATATTAATCTTGGTATAAACTCAAGTGGTAATAGTGATGAATATTTAGGTCGAGCAAATGATACGTACTTAATGAGTGTTGCCCATGATATGTATATCGGTACTTTTGCTGTATCTGGTTCTTCTTCCGATATTCACATTTTTACAAACGGTGCATGGGAAGACCCAAGACTTTTTTTAAGCGGTTCAGGTCAAATTGGTTACGGTAAGCATTTTATAAGTGGTTTATATCAACATGAATTTAGTGGAAGTATAAGATTTGACAATACTACAACAACGAACGGATATAGTATTTTAGCAAACGCAACCTCAAGTTTTGTAAATGATGCAGCTGCAGCTGCTGGTGGTGTACCATTACAAGGATTGTACAGAAGTGGTAGTTTTGTAATGATAAGATTAACTTAATATTAGATTATATGGAATTTTTTATAAGACAGGGAGCCTCTGACCCAATATTAAAAATGAGGATGATTGATGATGGTAAGAATGATAAATCTTCATTTAATGATTTATTGGAAAACGCCTCAATAACATTTGAAATGTCAGATGTCAAAAGTGGTATTCCTTCCATATTAAACGCAACTTGTCATATTACAACAAGAAATAAAAAATATAATCAAACAACTGACGAATATTATATAACGTATAGATTTACCGAAGCCCAAACATCGGAAGTTGGGAAATTTGAAGGAAAAATTAACGTATCATTTGATAATGGATATAAACTTATTCTACCTGTCAAAGAGAAATTATACATCAACATTTTTTAATACCGACTTTTTTTCGTATAATTAATAATGTAAACAAGGCAAATTGTGGATTCACCACAAGCTAATACGTCACATTTAAAAAAATTATAAGATGAAAGAGGTTATCTCACAGGAAGTTATCGAAAACTTTCTTAATGGGGGTGACGATGAAAAGTACATCGTAGGTGTCGAATATGACTACCCCACAAACACAATTTCCAAAATTATTCAGGACCCAGAAAAGGGTAAAATTGTTAAATCGGATTCGTTCATTCCATTTCTTTGGGTTGGTGATTTATCTGAATTGAATTTCTACGGGGGTTCAAAGATGAAACAAAAACAAGCAATGGGAAAGTATGGAATTATTATCGAGAAATTAGAAACTCAAGGTAATGACCGACTTGAACGTGGACAGAAATACATTGTTAAAAGTATTAAAAGTTACACCGACTTAATTAATTTCTTTAAACAGGGAGGTTTAGATCCTTGGGGTGAAAATGTTAGACAACATTTTACAATTTTATCACCTGTAGAACAATATCTTGTTCAGAAAAAGAAAAGATTATTTAAAGGTATTGAAGATTATGGTGGTGTTCATCGATTTGTATTCGATATTGAGACCACAGGTTTGGACCCCGAAACTTGTCATATCATTTTGATTGGAGTTAAGGATAACCGTGGTTTAAATGAAACAATTCCTGCGTTTGGTGAGGATGGTGAAAAGAAATGCATTGAGAAATTCTTTAAACATATTAAGGATTTAAAACCAACAATTATTGCGGGATATAACTCCGCATTCTTTGACTGGCCATTTATATTGAGACGAGCACAAATTCTCGGTGTCGATGTAAATGGATTAACTCAAATATTAACAGGTACCGGAATTAAAGAAAAGAAGGGAATGTTGAAATTGGCAAATGAAATTGAGGATTACACTCAACACGTCATTTGGGGTTTTAATATTATCGATATCGCACACTCCGTTCGTAGAGCACAGGCAATTAACTCGGAGATTAAATCTTGGGGTTTGAAATACATCACCAAATATTTGGAGAAAGAGAAACAGAATCGTGTATACGTTGAGGGTAATAAGATTTCACAGATTTATTTGGATAATGATAGCTACTATGTAAATCCAAAAACTGGTGGCTATAAAAAGATTGGTGAACCTGGTACCGAAAGATTAATGGAGAAATTTCCGGGTAAGTTTGAAATTTGGCCAGGAAGAAAAATTGTAGAACAATATCTTGACGATGACCTTTATGAGACAATGATTGTCGATGACTCATTCTCTCAATCAACGTTCTTATTATCAAAGTTGGTACCAACAACATATGAAAGAGTCGCAACAATGGGTACCGCAACATTATGGAAGATTATCATGTTAGCTTGGTCATTTGAACATAAATTGGCAATACCCGCTAAAGATGAGAAACGACCATTTACGGGAGGTTTATCTCGTTTATTAAATGTTGGTTACGCAAAGAACATTGTTAAGTTTGACTACTCATCATTATATCCATCTATACAACTTGTATATGATGTATTCCCTGATTGTGATGTTATGGGTGTACAGAAATCTATGTTAAAGTATTTCCGTAATATTCGTATTAAGTACAAACATTTAGCTGGAGAATTGAAAGACAGTGACCCTGTACAAGCGGAAATGTATGACCGTAAACAATTACCAATTAAGATTTTTATTAACGCATACTTTGGTTCATTATCTGCACCACACGTATTTCCTTGGGGTGAAATGGATTCAGGTGAAACGATTACATGTATCGGTCGTCAATGTTTACGTATGATGATTATGTTCTTTATGGGTAAGGGTTACAAACCACTCGTAATGGATACGGACGGTGTTAACTTTGAGACACCTGAAAGTGCTAAAGATGCGGTGTACATCGGTAAAGGGTTAAATGAATTAGTAGTAAAAGATAAAGAATATCACGGAATTGAAGCGGATACGGCAGAATTCAACGATATCTTTATGAGAAATGAAATGGGTCTTGATATTGACTATACCGCACCGTCTTGTATTAATGTTTCTCGTAAAAACTACATCATTAAATTGATGAAAAAAGGTAAAGAGAAAATTAAATTAACAGGTAATACAATTAAATCAAAGAAACTACAAACATATGTCGTTGAATTCTTGGATGAAGGATTAAAGTATTTGTTAAATGGTGATGGACATTCATTTGTGGAGTTATATTACGATTATGTAAATAAAATTTACAATAAAGAAATACCATTATCAAAAATTGCAAATAAGGCTCGTGTTAAACAATCGGTTACAGAATATAAAAAACACATTTTAAAAGTAACAAAATCAGGTTCACAAATGTCACGTCAAGCACATATGGAATTGATTTTACAAAATGATTATCCTGCGGGTTTAGGGGACACGATTTATTATGTAAACAATGGTGTTAAAAAATCATCAGGTGATGTTCAGAAAGTAACAAAACCAACAAAGAAACAACAAGAAGAGTTCTTTGCTAAACACGGTAAGTCGATGCCTGATGGTTATATTGAAATTAATTGTTACATGATTCCTGAAAAGGAAATCACTAATAATCCTGATATGTTAGGTGATTACAATGTTGCACGTTATTTAAGTAACTTTAACAAACGTGTTGAACCATTGTTAGTTGCGTTTAAACCTGAAATACGTGAGGATATTTTAATTGAAGACCCAAATGATAGACAGTATTTTACAAAGACACAATGTGAATTGGTTAATGGTTTTCCATTAAAAGAAAGTGGTCAAGATAAGTTTGACGAAGTTATGACTCTTTCAGATAGTGAGGTTGTCTTTTGGAATAAAGTAGGTCGTGATCCATTCTTTATGTATGTTGAAAACAGTTTAGAATTGGCTGACCAATATTGGGTAGACCACAATAGGAAGGTACTACAATTAGAAGCCGCAAGTACGGTTAGTAATGAAGATGAAATTCTCGGGACATCCGAAAATGATTTAGCATTACACGCAATTGAAAGTTAAATTACATTGAACGGAGACGGCATCGCTCTGAACTTAAGAGACTTGTTAAGGTTTTCAGCCTCACCCGCTTTTCTTTCGAGAAGTTTGTCAGGACGTAATCTTTCAAGTCTCTGCATAAGTTCCTCAACTAACTTCATCTTTTCGTCTTTACCTTCAGTGATTAAAGATGTATAATCTAATTTTATTTGACTATCAGGAACTTGTAAATCTCCCGAGAACTTACCCCAAATACGTCCTAAACCTTCTTTAGAATATGCTATAAGATATTTTCTAACCCAGTTTTGTGCCGGTTTGTTTAGTGCCTCCCACGTTAATACTTCAGTCTCAACATCTGAAGGTAATTTAATGATATCTTTATTATTACCTAAACAAGTGTCTCTATCTGTAGTTTCATAATACCAATACCAAACTTGGTAGTTGTTGTTTTTAATTGCACCAAAGTCAAATTTACCACCCGGTGTATTCATTAAATGTACTAATTTAGTACCATTTGGACCTGCAGTGATTTTATATGTTAAATCCCCACCAATTAATCTATTCTTGATATTTCTATCTTGCATTCTTAATAATAGGTCAAAAGCTGGCATCATAAAATATGAACCCGAGTTACCCATTTGAGCATAACCACCATATCCTGATCCACCAAATCCACCACCACCAATTCCACCAAAACCACCCAAGAATGGGTCAATAATTGAATCACCTAATGTTGCTCTTGTAAACCATAACAATTCATTAATTTCACGACCTGCAGGTATTTGATACGTCTGTGTACCACCTGTTAACGTGATGTAATCTTTCTTTAATTCAGCATCACCACCAGCTTGTAAACCAACAATTTTAGAATATGCGTGAGTGAATTGAGTTTCATAATCGATACTTCTTGTTGTAAACGCACGAGTAACAGATTGAGTATCAATATCCAATCCAATTAATGATGACCATTGAGATTCAATTAACCAATCACTAACGTATTGTTCATATTCGGAAACGGATAACTCTAAAAAAGTGTCCATTTGTTCTTCGGTAAGTTCAATTCCACGAACGGGCATACCTAAAAGGTGTAAAACCTGTGTAAATAACTTCTCTCTTTCGGACGGTGTAATAATTGTTGCCATAATTTGGTATATTCTAATAAATAGTGTACATTTGAACTTATGAATGAAATTTACCCTAACTATTCGGATAAATTGTCCTATTTTTATTTTAAACCACTTTTTCAAAATGACATTTTTAAAAGTCATTATATAAAGAGATGTAATGACGTTTTTAGAAGAAATGGGGAAAGACTTGGTATATACAAATACTGGAATAAAAATAAACAATACGGAATAATAAATGAGTACGGTATATGGTGTTGGAGAAATACAGTTAATACACATCCATATTGTTTACTTGATATGTTTTATTTATATCGTCACTTCAAAAATGAAACATTAAATTTTAACGATAAAGAAACGTTAACCGATAATATCGATAAGTTATTCAATTTTATTGATGAAAATTTTGAATTATTTTTTACCCCAAATATTGAGTCAAAATATTTTATGAATTTTTGGCGTCGTTGTAATAAATCTTGGGGTGGTGGTCAAATAACCACAATTGCGGTTATGTATAAAATACGTGAAATTTTTTCCGATTGTAAAATAATTGGGATGGATTTTAGTGTGATGAGAGGTGACGGTGAAGATTTTAGAGGTAAGGATATTATTTTAAAAAACGATTGCAATGAAATTATCAGTATCCAAGTAAAAGGGGGGAGAATAATTGAAGAAAATGAAACGGGTTATGTTATTGAAAGTTCAGTTAACGATTTAAATGCAAAGTCCAATTATTACTGTTTTGTTGACTTAACAAAAAATAACACCACAATTGTTACGTTTCAGAATTTAAGAAATTATATCATTAAAGGTGATAAAAATCATACATTTCGTAAAGAAATACTTCACCCAATAAAAATTAACGAATCCATGGAATCGCCTCAAATATTACAAGAAATTGCTGAATTTTGTTTTTCTAAAAAATTATTGTTTGAATTACAATACATAAAAGAAAATACGAATCAAGTTGAGATTAAAGATGATGTTGTTATTGTAACAATTGCGGATTTTAAGGACCCCGATTTAAATAAAATATTATCGGAGTCCTTTGTAGAATTAAAGAAGACTTTTAATTAAATCTTTACTGAATGATTCAGAGTATTCTCCATCTCCCATTACTTGGTCAATAACTCCCTTCTTCTTTTGTAATATATTATAGATAACTTTTTCGATAGTGTTCTCAAATACAGGATAGTAAACGAGGACACTATTTTTTTGTCCATATCTATATGCACGGTCCTCACCTTGTGAGTGATCAGCCGGAACAAACGATAAGTCATTCATAATAACAACTTCAGCTGCAGTCAACGTGATACCAACACCGGCAGCTTTAATGTTACCAATAAAAACTTTTATCTTGTCATCATTTTGAAATCTATCAACATTTTCTTGACGTTTATCTTTATTCATTCGACCATCAAGAGTGACTGAAGTTTTCTTATACTTCTCATGTAACATATCTAATGTCATCGTGAAGTTGGTCAATACAATTACTTTCTTACCTTGTTCAATACACTTATCAATCAATTCACAAGTGTACGGTATTTTTTCATATGCAATAAGTTGACGGATTTTCATAAGACGATTTAAAGTAACCGTAATTGTCTCATCATCTTTTTTGTCATTACTAATACGAGTAAAATCTTCTAACTCCTCATCATACATTTTACTTGTTAATTCCACAAACACAGGTGTTACAATTTTTTCAGGTAAATCGAGAATATCAGTTTTCATTCTACGAAGAACTACATTTTTAGTTCTTTCACGAAGTTCATCTAAATTACTTGCACCACTTGTATTCCAAACTTTACGGTTACCGACATTGAATTGATAACCCTTACAGTATCTACGAACATACGATTGCCAATTTAACGTTAACGGAGATTCAACAATCTTTAATAGATTAAAATAGTTAATAGGTCTTGAGGTCATTGGTGTTCCCGTTAACAACCACACTTTTGGGATGGTTTCAAGAACATCATTTAACAAACGAGTTCTATTTGCTGTGGCATTTGAAATATAATGAGCTTCATCTACAATTGCTAAATCAAACTTTTCATTAACCAATAATTTATAATCATCACTATCTTCACTTTTATCTGTGGTATGGTAGTTCTTAATGATATCATAATTAATGATATAGTAATCAAAAGTTGATCCCCATTTACGACCTTCAACAATTAATACCTTTCTATCGGTATATTGTTTGATTTCTCTTTGCCAGTTAATTTTTAATGATGCCGGACAAACTATCAATATTTTTTTAGCTTCAGACTCCATCGACGCAATTACCGCAGAGGTTGTTTTTCCGAGACCCATATCATCTGCCAATATGAATTTATCATTTGCCAATAATTTCTCAATGGCAACCTTCTGATGGTCCATAGGTGGACGTTCACCATACTTTGAGTAATCAATTACTCTGTTAAGTTTTTTCTCTTCCTGTAATACCGCTGCTTTTGGTAACCAAAAAGCGTTAAGTTGTTCGTGTTCTAAAATTTTACCCCAAATATGAAAAGCCTTATCGGTGTCACATAATAATTTTTCACACCATATTTTGGTCGGAGGACTCGTCAATAATTTATCCTCCATTATTTTTTCACCAAACGTATTAACAATATTGATGTATTTTCTCGCCACTTTTGGTGACGTGTTTTGATATTTGATAACGTATTCGGATTGTGGACGAGTCAATTTAAAATTCTTAACTTCCACAAATTTTCTTTTCCACTCCAATAATTGATTGTTCGAACCTTCGTAGGTTGACAATAATTCTCTTGCCTCAATTTCGGGAATCTTTTTTTCCATATATAAAATATAAATAATTAGAATGTAACATTAAACTATTTATTAGGATATGGATAATAAACTACCAATCACAAGGGTATCCAAATTTTTTGGACAAGACGACTTTGACTTACACATTCAAATGGGTGAGGAGTATCTTCATGGGGATTTAAACATGAAATTAGTACTATATCGTGTAGATAGAAGTAAATCTGAAATTGACGATGTATATGCTGAAGTTGGATTGGATGAAATAAAATACTTCCCACCAATAGAATTCAATGCGTTAGTTAAAATTGAAGAACCAAAAAATAGTACATATAAGTCAGGTTTAGCACGTTATAACGAGCCAGGTAATATGATATTATCGGTTTATTTGAAACATTTGGAGGAGTTAAAGATAGATATATTGTATGGTGACTTTATCGGTTATCCCGAATCTGAAACAAGAACAAGGTATTATACCGTTACAAACGACGGAAAAGTAACGTCTGATAATAAACATAATATGTTTGGTTATAAACCATATTACAGGTCAATAACTTGTGCGCCTGTCCAAAACAACACATTTAGAGGAGTATAATATGCCAATACCTAAAAGAAAAACACAGATATCGATATACAAGGAGAAGGAATTAACTCCAAGAAGACAAGAACTTTTGGATAAGATTACTAAATCTGACACAAATTTACCCGATTCAATTATGCACGATGATTTGGATATGGGTATGTTAGAATATATTAAAGAAAATTTTAAAGTAGTAACTGACGGTAAACAAATCCCAATTATCCCAAAAATATTAACGATTCAAAGATGGGGGGAATTTACACAGACTTGGCAATTTACAGATGAGGATGGAAATTTAGAATTACCATTTATTGCTACTATTAGAAAACCTGACGTACAATTCGGTACAAATCCGTCAGTTCAAAGAAACGTACCAGATAGACACCAATTTTATTATGCTTCAGTACCAACTTGGAACGGAACACAAATGGGTGCGGACATATATAAAATACCACAACCAATTGCGGTAGATATAAGTTATGATGTGAGTATTGTGTGTAATAAGTTTAGAGATCTTAATAAATTTAACAAAAAGGTCTTACAAAACTTTGCATCAAGACAAGATTACACAATGGTTAAGGGTCACTATATTCCAATTGTTTTAGACACGATTGAAGATAATAGTCCAATAGATACCATTGATGGTAGAAGATTTTACATTCAGAATTATAAATTCACAATGTTAGGGTTTATAATTGACAGTGATGAATTCGAGGTAAAACCGGCAGTAAGTCGTTTATTCTTAATGAACGAGTTTATTCAAAGTAATAACTATAGAAAGAAGTTCATCAATAAATTAATTGATATCACAGTTAGTTCATTCCCCGCAGATGGTTCACAAACCGCATTTAGTGTGGGAGAAAGTATCGGTACTTTGTTTAGTGTATCGGTAAATGGTCTACTACAAGAAAAAGATGTTGATTATTATCACATATCATACACATCAAAAGTAACATTTGAAACACCACCAAGTGAAGGTAGTATAGTTACAATCACATATTATAAAGGTAGAAATAATGTTATTATTGATAACTACGGTAAAGTAATTCAAGTATCGACAGAACATTTTGAATATGATGGGTCATCATTATCATTTACTGTTGACAATGCCATCATGAGTATTGTTACATTAGATATTAATGGTCTTCAGGAAGAAGAAGGTGGTGGATTTGATATTACGAGTGCAAGTACTATTAGATTAAACGGTACACCTGTATTGGGATCAAGAATTGGTGTTACTTATTTATACTAATCGTCACCATATATATCCTTTTTTTTGGGTTTACAAGTCTCCTCAATAAATTTTTCTAAAACTTTGTAAATTTTTAATCCATTCTTCTCACAATGGATTTTTAACATCTCGTGGTGTTTTTCACTGATTTTTACGTTTTTCTGTTTGTTTTCCATAGTAAAAGATAATAAAAGATAGAAAAAGATAATTTACTATCTTTTTAGAGAAAAGTACGGAAATCTTTGGTAAAAACAAAGATATTTATTGAATAACAAATAAAATAATTAACCAAACAACAATCGATGGCAAATTCAAACAGAGTATTCGTATCTCCAGGTGTGTACACATCAGAGAAGGATCTAACATTCGTGGCTCAAAGCGTTGGGGTTACAACATTGGGTTTAGTAGGTGAGACTTTAAAAGGTCCAGCTTTTGAACCAATTTTAATCTCATCATTTGACGAATTCAAAACATATTTTGGTAGCACCTCACCTGAAAAATACGGAGACGGTAATCCTAAATATGAATTACCTTATGTAGCTAAATCTTATTTACAAGAGTCTAACCAATTATTCGTAACAAGAGTATTGGGTAAAACGGGATACAAACCAATAAACACATATGGTATTACAACATTAGGTGGTATCACAGTTGATACTAGTACATACACAACAGATTCGGGTGTAATGGACTTAACATCACTTGCAACTATGACAGGTTCAACATATTACGCTGAACTTTCAGGTAAAACTGCATTTGATGGTACCGTGTTAACTGATTATATATTCTCAAACTTTAGTGGTTGGACAACAACTAACGATAATGATTATTTCGTAATTGGATTAATATCTTCAGACGAGATACCTGTAAGTGGTGACGAAGTGGTTTCTCCATTAACAGGAAAATATAACAGTACAAATAACAACACTAAAGAATGGTATAACGTTATGTTCCATAAAACGGGAGCAACTGATTCTACTATTGATTTAGTTTATTCATATGTATTCCAATGGTCAGGTGGAACAACAAGTAAAACATTTGAAGTAACAAGATTAGAATATGATGCGTCATTAAACACTGATTATCATGATGTTGTAGTTGCTGCATTGAGACCAAGAGGATATTATTCAGGTGAAACATTAAACATTGAAGTGTCAGGAAGTACTAAAGTTTCAATAACGGGTAGTGGTTTGGCGACAAATCCATTAGATGAATTTACTTTATCTGTTACAGGTGCAACAAATACTAAAGAATTTACATGTTCATTAGATACTACATCAACAAAATACATTTCTAAAGTATTGGGAACAGGTGTATATGACAAAACTTATGGTGACTATCCACTTTATGTACATGAAAATTACGCTAAAACATTGTTATCATTATACAGACAAGGTTTAGTAAGAGGTTTAAGTACAACAGTTTCATATGAGGCTGAAACAACTAACTTCGCAGCTTCTTGGGATACTACATTATCTCCAATGGTTGTTTCTGAAGTTCGTGGTAACAAAGTGGCGGATTTATTTGAAATTATCACAATTTCAGATGGTGAAGATGCTAACACACAAGTAAAAGTTACAATCCAAAACATTAACGTAGATACTGCGGAATTTGACTTAATTGTTCGTGATTTTGCGGACACTGATGAGAACATGATAGTTCTTGAGAAATTCTCAAGATGTACTATGAATTCTGATTTAGCGGGTTATATCGGTAGAAAAATCGGTACAGCTGATGGTGAATATGGATTGAACTCAAAATATATCATGTTAAACTTGGCAGATAATGCACCATCAGATGCGTTCCCTGCAGGTTTTAAAGGATTCAAATCAAATAGTGCATTTGGTTCTTCTAAAACATTAGGTAGTGTAACATATAAAACTAAATTCTATGATTCGGGAGACACAAGTTATTACGAAGCTGACGGAGCACCTGTTACAGTTGCCGCTGATAAGTATAAAAAGGTAAGTTTAGGTCTATCAAGTCAAGAAGGTCACATATTTGATGCTGATTTATTAAAATGGAAAGGTGCTCAAGGTACTGACGAATCTTTTGGATTCCACTTATCTAAAAACGCGGCTTCTATTACAGGTACAACTTATAAGACAACAACATATGATTTGGAAGGTCAAACAGGTGGTACTGATAATAAATTAACAAACATCAATTACCGTAAATTTACATTTGCAGTATGTGGTGGACATGATGGATGGGATATCTATAGAAGAAACAGAACAAATACCGATGGATATGTTTTTGGTAAAGCAACATACATTTCAGGTAACACAAGTAACGGTGGAGTATTTGGTACAACTTCTTCAACGGCAAACTCTGACTACTACGCTTATTTAGAAGGTATTCAAACATTTGCAAATCCTGAAGCGGTAGACATTAACGTATTTGCAACTCCGGGTATCAACTTTGCTGACCACAGTGCATTAACAAATGAAGCGATTGATATGGTTGAGAATGATAGAGCGGATTCACTTTACATCATTAACTCACCTGGTCCTGTTTCTGAAACAAGTGCAAGTGGAGTTATCGATGCATTGGATACAGTATCTTTGGATACTAACTATTCAGCAACATATTGGCCTTGGATTCAAGTAAGAGATACAGATAACGCAACACAACTTTATATCCCACCAACAGGTGAGGTTATCAAGAATATCGCATTAACTGATAATGTTTCTTATCCTTGGTTTGCAGTGGCGGGTTACTCTAGAGGTTTAGTAAATGCAATCAAAGCTAACAAAAAATTAACTTTGGATGAAAGAGATGAACTTTATAAGAACAGAATTAACCCAATTGCAACATTCTCTGATACAGGTACAATTATTTGGGGTAACAAAACGTTACAAGTTAGAGAATCAGCTTTAGATAGAATCAACGTAAGAAGATTATTATTGAGAGCAAGAAAATTAATTTCTGCGGTTGCTGTTAGATTATTGTTTGAACAAAACGATGATCAAGTAAGACAAGAATTCTTAAGATTGGTAAATCCTATCTTGGAATCAATCAAGAAAGAAAGAGGTTTATATGATTTCCGTGTAAGTGTTTCTAACGATGTTGAAGACATTGATGCTAACACATTAAGAGGTAAAATCTACATTAAACCAACTCGTTCTCTTGAATTTATTGATTTAGAATTCGTAATTACTCCAACAGGAGCTTCATTTGAGAATATCTAATCTAAAAGGAGGATATAAAAATAAGAAAGGGAGGCCGAAAAGCTTCCCTTTTTTTATGTTCTACGTGGAACATTTTATGAATTTTATTTTCTCGTATCACCCAGTATATACTAGAACTAGTTTTGCTAGTATTTATTAATATTATTATAATATATTATTTATACTGGAACTAGTAATACTGGGACTTGTAAAAAACTACGAAAAATATTTGACAAAAACAACTATTGGAATAAAAAAAATCAAATAATATTATTTTTTTCAAATACATATATTTATAAGAAGTATAAAATAACAAAAAACTTAACAAATACAAAATGGCAGATTTACTAATGAAAATGCCGGTTCCTTACGAACCGAAAAGAGTTAACCGATTCATCGTTAGATTCCACTCATCTTTGGGTATCAACGAATGGTACGTTACGTCAACGGCTAGACCAAACGCTAAAATTAAATCAGTAGAAATTCCTTTCTTGAATACATCAACATATGTTGCCGGTAGATTTAAATGGAGTGAAATGAGAGTTACATTCAAAGACCCAATTGGTCCATCTGCGTCACAAGCTCTTATGGAATGGTTCCGTTTACACGCCGAATCAGTAACAGGTCGTATGGGATATGCGGCTGGATATAAAAAAGACATTGAACTTGAAATGTTAGACCCAACAGGAGTTGTTGTTGAAAAATGGGCAATCCAAGGTTGTTTCATTACTGACTTGAACTTCAATGAGTTAGACTATTCAAGAGACGATTTAGCATCTATCACTTGTTCTTTAAGAATGGATAGATGTATACTTGTATACTAATATTATTTTTTTCATAACTAAACCGATAACCAAATTAGTAAATCTGTCTAATAGGTTATCGGTTTTTGTTTTATATAAACTTTACTTTTAGATAGTTATAGTTTAAACTTACTCTATGGAAGAATTTAGAATAGACCCAACAATTGCATTCGATATTGTCGAATTACCAAGTAGAGGTATACATTACCCAAATAAAAAGAAATCAGTTAAAGTTGCGTATTTAACCGCAGCGGATGAGAATATATTATCGTCCCCAAATTTGATGGCTTCAAATACAATTATCATTGAACTTTTGAGAAGAAAAGTTTTAGATAGAGATTTGAATGTTGAAGATATTGTGGAAGAAGATAAACAAGCAATTCTAATATTTTTAAGAAATACAGGGTTTGGTACTGAATATAGATTAACAACAGTTGATCCAAAAACAGATAAAGAATTTAGTTTTGAAATTGATTTATCTGAATTGAAAATTAAAGATTTTAATTTAACTGAAGATGTTAATGGTGAGTATCCATTCTTTATGGCAAGGTCTAACGTCAATATCACATTTAAATTCTTAACAAAAAAACAAGAAACTGAAATTGATAACATTAAAGAAAGTTGGAATGGTGTTGGTATAGCACCAATTGTTACTAAACAACTTGAATTTATGATTAAATCGGTTGAGGGTAATAGAGAACCAATGCAAATTAGAAGTTTCATTGAAAATTTACCAATTAAAGATTCACAAGATTTTAGAAAATTTGTTAATGAGAATAAACCGGGGTTGGATTTAACCCAAATCGTAGCAACCCCGTCAGGAGACACAATCCAAGTTCAAATTGGATTCGGGGTAGAATTTTTTCGCCCTTTCTACGGAATATAGACGAGATCAGTTAAACGAGATTTTATTTCTTATTAAAAGAGGTTTCACATATGGTGACCTCTTAAACATGCCAGTTAATATAAGAAGATATTATATTAATTTATTAATGGATTTAGAAAACCCTGATTAAATCTATTTATAGGTATGGCAACATTTACACTATCACAATACGATTCTATTTTTAATCAAAATAGAAATCAAACAAGGTCACAATACATATCAGCTTGTCAAAGTGCGGGTGCTCCCGATGATGCCGCTGCTATTGGTAAATTATATGATGATAAAAAGAAAGCGTTAGCTCCCACAAATAATACCAATAATAACAATAATAGAAATAGTTCATCATCCCCAGGTACCGCAACTGCGGCAGCTGTAACAAGTTTATTGGGAGCGTTCACTTCTAATCAAACACCACAATTTACTAATCAAGAAGTGAGTGACCCTGAAAGTATGTTTAAAAAACTTTCAGAAAGTGGATTAAGTTTCACAAGTGTATTAAAGGCCGGTGGTCAAGAAATTTTAGAACAGTTACAAAGAGAAAATCAATTAAGAACGGATATTAATGAAAAAATTGGTATATCGGGTAAATTATCTCAAACTTTAAGAAATGAAATTGTAGACTCAACACCTGAAGCAATAAAGTTCGGTTATAGTATGGACCACATCCAAGAGATGGTATCTGAAATTATGACAGGAACTGGTCGTTTCAATATGATTTCAAGAGAAACAATTGAACGTTCATTTGCAACCGCAAGAGCATTTGTTGGTAGTTTGGGTGAAATGGGTAAATTATTTACTGAATTTGAAAAAGTTGGTATAGGGGCATCAAATGCGATGGATGCTATTGATAGAGCAGGTAAGGGTTCGTTAAGTTTAGGTTTAAGATCTAAAGATACCGTTGCCGATATGAGAAAACAAATCGAAAGATTAAACGAATTTGGTTTTAAAAATGGTATCGATGGTTTGGCTAAAATGTCAAGGATAGCTAAAGAATTTAGAATGGACATGGACAACACATTTACTTTTGCAGAGAAAGTTATGAGTCCTGAAGGTGCGGTTAGTATGGCTGCGAATCTTTCTGTATTGGGTGCGGGAATGGGTGCATTAGCTGACCCGATGAAAATGATGTATATGTCAACAAATAATGTTGAAGGATTACAAGAAGCGTTAATCAATGCAACCAAAAGTTTGGCAACATTTAACGAACAATCAGGTAAATTCGAAATTGTTGGTGTTAACATGAGACGTGCTCGTGAGATGGCCAAGGAAATGGGTATTGATTACGCAACATTAACAAGAACGGCAATTGCGGCGCAGGAAAGAATGGCGGCAAATACCGATTTAATGAGTCGTGGTTTTGACATCAATGAAAAGGATAAGGAATTTATTACCAATTTAGCAAAAATGGACAATGGTAAAATGACCATTGAAATTCCAAAATCATTATCTGACCAATTTGCGGGTCAAAGTAAGATTACATTAGATAGCTTAACAAGTGAACAATACAAAGCATTAAAAGAAAATAGAGAAAAATTGGAAGCAATGAATCCACAAGATATTGCTCGTGACCAATTATCAGAAATACAAAATATAGGTAGAGACGTTGCTGCAATGTGGCAATTACAAAAAATACAAGCCACAAGATTAATAGGTGAAAAATTATTAGGTGAGAATTTACAGAAGGCCGAAAAAGAAATGAGAGAATATTCATCTAATTTCATTAAAGAGAATAGAGGAGTATTATCGGGTGAAAATAAAGAAGCTGCCGCTGAAAAATTGAGAGAATTAGAAAATTCCCCAATATATCAAAAATTAAAAGCTGAAGTAAGTACATTAGGTGATGTTATAGGTAGGAGTGATATGGCTCAAAAAATTAAAGATAGTTTAAATAATCTTTTGAAAAATGAAACATCATCAACCGAAACTAATAATACATCAAATAATACTCAAACAGTAAATCACGTTCACACAATTGCTGCGGGTAATAACGTACAAGAAGAATATGCAAGAGCACTATTAAAGAACCCTACGGTTATGAATGAGTGGGTGGCATCTAACAACCCTAGAAGATACGGTCAGATGAAGAAATTGAAGAAATAATCAATCGATTAAAAAAGATAATTTAATTAAACCTATTTATAGTATAAAAGGAAATAATGCCAAGTTATTTAGATTTTGAATCAAGTAGAAAAGGTGGGGGTCTCAATCAACCAAAGAATGGTTTTAGAGATTTTCTATTAGGTAGAACGTTAAAACAACCAAATGGTCCACAGACGTTTACCAAAAGTTCGTATGAATATCAAAAATTATCTGATATTCCAAATATTGATTTGGGTACAGTTGAAAATGATAGAAATAATACATTAATAGGTATTCAAACATCAAACACATATAAACCTGAAGCATATTTCATCAGAGAAAATTTAGATACATTACCTCGTAAGTATAATTTATCACTTTATTTTAATAACGGTTCACCATACTTTGTTCCTGAAGACCATAATTTAATTGGTATTATGGCCACACAGTCATATGAGAATGAATCTGAACTATTTAAGTTTGCTGCGAACTACATTAGAACAGATAAGAACGGACCCGTTCTTGCAAGAATTGCCGCAAATGCTAATAGAGAGACATTAGGTAGAGTTAGAATATTTGACGCATTACAAGGTAACAGCACTGCTGCCATTAATATTATTACGGGTAGAGAACCTTTAATTGGTCCAAACTACGCAATTACAGTTGCTAAAACATTGCCAGGTAAGGCGATAGATTTTTTAGAAAAAGTTGGTGGGATAACATTACCTGTTAGTGAAATACCTGGCGATTATTTAAGTAATCCATCCAATCCAATTAATTATCGACCTGAAGCTAAAACTGAAGTCGGTAAAGCGTGGCAAGATGTTACAGGTGCATTAGGTTCATTAATTGGTATACAAAGAAGACCAACAAGAGATAGAAAACCATCTGACCTATTAATTGAATACATGGGTCAAGGTCAAACGAATAGATTATATGATGCGTTAACTTTTAACAAATACGCACCAAATTATACAACAACGGCTCGTTCACAAAACACTTCTAAAATTTTTAGTTTTGTGGATAAAGTGGCTCAAGGTATTAAAAACATACTTGGAGTTGAGGCACCGGCAGGTAAGGCATATATTGGTGATGATAGAGGTGATAGTGTTAATGCCGTAATGAATGATTTTAATGGTAGACCAGTTTTTGGTAGTTACTATTTGGGTGTTAAATTTGACAAGACCGCAGCTGAATTATTTCAAGTGGATAAGAATATATCCCAAGGTGGACTTGTTTCAGGTAATTTAACATGGTACGGACCTAACTCACAATTAAAAGTAGATGGAAATAATAAAGTATCAAAAACTTTATCAACTAATTTTAGTGGGGACACAGGATTTAGACCGGATTCAATATTAGGAATAACTCAAGAAATTTTAAATTCAGGTGCGGGTGATAGAACACACGTATCAAATGTTATTAACCAAACTACAAGGGTTTTCCAAGAGGGTGACATAAAGATATCAAGAGGTTCGGCTATCAAGTATACAAACAAATACAATAGTGATGAATCGGGAATGGAATATTGTAGAGTTTGGACTAAAGATAGATCATATTCTACATATGCTGAAACTATGAAACGTACTAATAATGTAAGAAAGTACGATGATAGTATATTAGGTGGGAAGAGTAGAGTTTGGAATATGAATATTGCACCAATGTCAAATGGTAAAAAATCATTTGACGGGTCATCAAATATTGTTGAAAGAAACGAAGGTAGAAAAGATTTTTACGCAAAGAAATATATGTTCTCAATTGAGAATTTGGCGTGGAAGGCATCTAATAGACCTGGTTTTACAGTTGGTGATTTACCATATTGTGAAAGAGGAAGAAATGGTGGTAGAGTTATGTGGTTTCCACCATATGATTTAAAAATTAATGAACAGAATAATGCCAATTGGGATAAAAATAGTTTTTTAGGTAGACCCGAACCAATTTATACGTATCAAGATACTGAAAGAAGTGGTACATTATCTTTTAAGGTAATTGTTGACCACCCAAGTATTTTAAATTTATTAGTTAGAGAACACTTTAAAGATATGTCAGATGAACAAGCTGACAATTATATTAACGCATTTTTTGCGGGTTGTCAAGATGTTGACTTTTATAATTTAATACAGACATATACAACATTAGATAGAGAAGATGTCACTTTAATTCAACAATATTTAAATGCGGGAACAACTAAAGAAACAATTGATAAATTCAAATACACATCAGAGGATGTTGTAATTGAAAATCCATCCGCCGATACGACTCCATCACCAAATACTGAACCAATAGAATTTAACAGTGTGTTCTATTTTGACAATGATATCCCAAAGGGAAAAAGTGGAGATGCTTTTGTTAATACAAATTACCAAAGTACATATGATTCTTATATCGCCTCAAAGGATCAATTCATTGCAAATTTAACAACTGATTTGGGTCAATTAATCACAGGTAATACTGTCAATGACCATATAGACCAAATTACAATTTTTGGTAAGTCTGGTAGTACTTTAAACAGTTCAAATGTAAATGAAATTGTAAATGTTATTACAAGTGGATTTACAAACCTAACCACAACTTATACTGATTTTGCAACTAAAATTACCAACCTTAAAAAAGACATTACAGATAAAAAAGTAAGTGAGGTTAAATTAGATATTTTTACCACAACTTCTGAAGTTGCTAGTAATAAGTATAATTTCTATTTGGGTTTAAGAAGAGCTTATAGTTTGTTTAATGATTTTTCGGCAAGACTTGTTAATTCTACTGAAAAGAAACAACCTACATTTAAACAATTCTCAAAAGAATTTTTGGCAAAATACAGTAAAAACGGTCTACCAAAAATGGGTGATACGATTATGACCATTCCATTTAAAGATTTTGGTTTTGATGTTGATGGAAATGTTATAGCATCTATTTCAACATTAGGTGAAGATGCGGTATTGAAAGAGGCGGGTGGAAGTCAAAATGTGGACTGTTCTAAAGTTATTAACAAAAAGAATGGTTTAAAGATTACCGCACCTATTGCGTTTTTCTGTAGACAATCAAATATTAAATTCACATACGATAAAACAAAAGAAGAAATTCCACAAAAAGAAAACATTCCATTAAAGAAAATTAAAGTGGAACCTGATACGGAAACTATAACTGTAACAAAACCAAAACCTAACATTGACGTAATGAAAAGAATCATTATGAAGACGTTATCGGAATGTTACTATTTTAAACAATTGGAAGAAACATCTCCATTGATATTTGATTCGATGAGAGAAAAATTAAAATACTTTCACCCAGCGTTTCACTCAATGACACCTGAAGGATTGAATAGTAGATTAAACTTCTTGTTACAATGTGTAAGACCTGGTGATACAATACCTGTTAAAGGATTGTCAGATAAGACTGATTTAAATGCAAGAAATACGGCATTTGGTCCACCACCCATATGTGTTTTAAGAATTGGTGATTTTTATCACTCGAAAGTTATTGTTAAAGATGTTAATATATCATACGAAGATAGTCCATGGGATATGAATCCCGAGGGTATTGGTATGCAACCGATGATTGCTAGTGTAACAATGCAACTTAACTTTATTGGTGGACAAGGAATTGAAAGACCGGTGGAAAAATTACAAAACGCGTTGTCATCTAATTTCTTTGCAAATACCGAAATGTATGATGAAAGATCAACCTCAACTGCATTGAAAATTAATAATAAAGATGCTGAAGAATTTACAAAAGAATTTTTAACTGACCTATCTAAAAAACCTGAATTTGAATTAATCACAGAATTAACGGGACCTAATAAAGATAACGTTATTCAAGGTGAATACATGGGTATATTAAATGGTAATAAGATTGATTACACAGATATGATAGATTATATCTATAGATTAATGAATGTGTATACGGAATCTTATAAGTTGGCATTTAGTGATATTGTAAGAAAATACAGTAAAAAATTAGTTGGTTTATTTTTATCACCAACATATAGAACTATTGATACATTAGATGTGACTGGTGGACCAAGTGTAAAACTAATTGGTTTATTTAAATCACCACAAGATATTTCATTATTGATTGATAATTTTAAAAACACATTAGATATTGCGATTGACAATACAAACTTGACAAGAGATTTATTTGGAATGTTTGATTCATTCGAACTTGAAGAATTATATAATCAAACATCTGAAGAATTTTTAAAAGGTGTTATTAAAGATTTGGTTGGAGATAAAATTGACCAAATGTATAAGTTTATATTAGTCAAAAGTTTAGAACACGAAAGAAATGAATTTATTAGAATTTTTGATAAGTTAAATTTTATTCACGATTATAATCATGATGTAATGATATCAGGAGACACATATACACAAGCAACTTTAAGTGGTTATGCACCTGAATTATTTTATAATGAATATAAAACCGCGGTTGAATTTTTAAATACATTTAACGCTAAAGTAACTGCCGAAATTGATAACACATTAGATTTTGGTAATTTTGATACATTGGCCGGTCAATTACAAGATATTGATATATTAAAGGAAATAATTTTCCCAATGATTAAAGATAGTAAAATTAAGATAGTTGACCCATACACATTAAATGATGTGTTTACTGCAGAGGCAGTTCAAAACGTAGACCAAGTTTTTGATTTCCAAGTTAATTTAAACACATATACAGGTTACACGTTTACAATTGACAAGTCACCAAAACGACCAAACACAAAAAAGGTTGAATATGAAATTATTGCAACTACAGAAATGACTGATGATGCGGAAGGGTTGATTGTTAATAAAATTTTCATAAATAAAGGTAACGGACCTGAAAATGACAAATTAAATTATTATGAGCCATGAGTAGACAATATTTAGATAGATACCAATTTTTTGCCACTGAAGGTAGTTTCAGAATTGTGCCGGGACTTGAGTTGCCGATTAAAGGAACTGACAAATATTTTCAATATAAAAAAGGTAAAGATAGAATGGATAAAATTTCCCAAGAATATTACGGAACTCCATTATTTGGGTGGTTAATATTACAGGCAAATCCTCAATTACCAAGTGTTGAATTTGAGATACCAAATAATTCTTATATAAGAATCCCTTATCCACTTATTAATTCACTTCAAGACTACAAAAATGGAGTAGAATTGTATAACTTATACTATGGCGAACAATGATTTAAATAACAATGAGGATATCCTTTTAAAGGTCGACAGTAATAATCTAATATATGTCGACCCTAACAGCGTCATTAACAATAATGTTGTTGAGCCCAGAGGTATTAAATCTGAAGAGTTGGTAATGTACGTCAACTTGGAGGCCGATTTGGTACCAAGAACAACATTAACAATGTCAGGTGGTGAAAAGAAGGGGAATATTATATCGATAGCTAAAGGTAATTTAAATTTTCTTAACAATAAGTCGGGCGACGGTCAATTAGATACCTCGTGGACAGATTCATTTTTTAATGTAACTGAAACGACTAAAGAGATTAATGTGAACGGCACCATAGTAAAAGAAAGTGAATTTTCACAATCAGATACTTCAGGTCAATCTTTTGGTATTGATAGTATTAACATTGAAGTTAAAGGAACATCAATCCCAACCATACAAATTAATTTTGTTGATGTTAGAGGAAAGACAATGTTTGAATCCCCAAAAGATTCACCATACAAAGCATTTTTTCATTTACCTTGGCCAATATTTTATTTAACAGTAAAAGGTTATTATGGTAAAGCGATAAGATATCGTCTACATATGACTTCATTCTCATCAAAATATAATGAGGCGAATGGTAATTTTGAAATTACAACAAAATTTGTGGGATCAACATATGCGTTTTTGGCGGACATTCCGTTGAATGGTGTGATGAATGCTCCATATATGTACTATATTGAATCTGAAAAAAACGTATCAACAAATACGAAAGACTCAACAACAGTAAAAAAGATTTCTAAATCATCAAAGGGATATTCAATATTACGTTCAGTTTATTCTGAATATAAGGCAAAAGGATTAATTGATAAAAATTTTCCTGAAAAAACACTTCGTGAAGTTATTACGATTGCAAAATCTTTGGATAAGATATTAGAGAGAGAAGTATTTGAGGGGGTGAATATGAAAGTATTCGTCGGAATAAAAGAAGTTGAAAAAATAATTGACGATTTTATTGCGATGGTTAAAGCGTGGCAAGTTACAAATTTAAAAAGTGAGGTTTTTACACGTAATAATAATGAATACACATATCTAAACGGTCAACAGAATAATCTTTTAACAAGAGTTAAGGGTGAAAAATTTGAAGGTACATTAGAATATATTATTACAAATAAACAAAAACAATTAAGAGAAAATCAATTATTTACACAAAGTTACATGAACAATACGGGTGTGGATTTTAAAAAGACCACATTTAACATGTTAACAAATGTTAAATCAATTGATAAGTATATTGGTCAACATGTTGATAGTGCACAGTTTGGTATTGCGATAAAATCATTGTTAGAAGATATTCTTACAATTAAGACATCATTCAACGCACAAAAAAGTAAGGTTCAAGAAGCGGTTGAGGAGAAAATGAATAAAATCATTAAAGACCCAACTAAAGGATTTGGATTTGAACCTACAATAAGAAACATATTTGCAATAATATTGGCTAATGCCGATGTTTACGTTAGATTGTTAAAAGATGTTCATATTAGAGCTTTTGAATCGGGTAAAACAAGAAAAGATTTAATCGGTAAAGATTATTCAGATGAAACCCCTAATCAAAACTCAATATACCCATGGCCTCAAATTAAAAAACAAACAGCAAATAGTACACAAAAAGAAATTGCTTATCCTGGTGATAAGGATTTGATTTCCGTTTTACAATCTGATAATCCCGTAATATGGCCTGAAGTGGAATTTGTTGAAGAGTATATTGGTGTGGCAACTAAAAGGGTTGACACAATGGCGGAAAAAGAAGGTGGTGTTGGTAAAATTAATTTTGTGTTTGAAAAAAATGCAACAGAAAACGACAATAAACCGATTTCAACGTTAGTCACTATTGGTGGTGGTGTACCATATACTGATAGGGGTATAGCATCTACATTTTATGAAATATATGATAGAGCGAGATACGCCACGTTATTTGACAATTTTTCATATAATACATTAGGTGAATTGGCTGAAAAGGAATTTGATAACATATCAAAATCTTTTGAGGAAGATTATGACTTTATCGATATGATAAAGACTGTAACGGGAACTACAAAATTAATTAATTATCTATATTCATTTTCACCATTTGAAAGATATCCATATTACACAGATAAAATTACAACTACACCATATATAAAAAATGCGTTAGATAGTTCTTTTGAAATTGTACAACATTTCGGTGACCCTAATAAAATGGATTTATCGTTAGAATATGAGAAAACTTCACAAGAACTTAAAAACTTTAAAGCGGAACAATATAGAACAAGTGTATTTCCGTTTAATTCTGATTTAAATTTATCATATATTAAACAGAAAAAATATGACATATCATATTTGACATTTTATGATTTATTTAAAGTAGACACTAAAGAAGGTTTTATTAGTACACCTAACGAACCGTTAGCGTGGATTAATAGTGCATATAGTGGAAATATGTTTTCGTATAAGTTACAGGTATCAAATACTGAATCTGTTAACATATTAAACACCCCATATTTCCATAAACAATTATATTCAGATTTTAATAATTCCAAAACAATGGGGAAATATGTGGGATCCGCATATTTGTTATTAAATTCATTACCATATCAAGATTTAGAAAACTACGTATTCTTTAGTAACACATCTGCAAGAATGTCGGCAATGTTTAAAGAGTTAGGCTCATCACATTATGTACCATATCATTTAATGTTGAAGTTGGGTTCAATTTATCATAGATATAAAACAAAACTTACAACTGATGTTGATATACTTTCAGGATTTTTAACTGGTACAACAACACAATCAATTAGTGGTAAAACATTCTTTGATGGTGGATACACTGGTACATCATTTACAACTTTTACAGTTAGTGGGGATACTGGATTAACATACACGTCAAACAAAAATATTGGATTACATCCTGTTTATGAAAATATATTCCATCAAATTATTAATGGATATGAATTTTATGATTTATTTTCGGGAAACACATCATTTTCGGCAACAACAAATAACGGAATATATAATTCAAGAAAAAGAACTACAATAGATAAAAACTTTTTTACATCTTTTATTGATAATCAAGTCATTACAGAATTGGCATTAGGTGTAACTGGCACAACAGGTAACACATACTATACGTTATTACCAACTGATGGTTCAAACAATAAAGAAAATTTAGAATCATTTGGTACCGATTACAATAATAACGAACAAAATAATTTAAGAGTTGTATGGTACGATGACGAAAGTGTCACAACCAAATATTCAGGTAAAACATTTAATGATTATAATCAATACTTAAAAAGTTATTTGGTGGGTAGTGATTACGATAATAAATTTTTCTTATCGACCTCATATCGTAAAGTTATGGATTTGATGGGTACATTTAGTCCATCAATTTTAGATAAGTTTGAGGAGTATTTTATTGAATTTGCATCCGAAAAAGAAAATGTGGAAGTTAAATATGATACTTTCCCATCATATACTGACGAATCTGGTTACGTACACAAAGTTAAGTACGACAATTTCCAAGATTTATTAAAAGAATTGGTAACAGTTAAAAAAGATACTGAAACTGATGGTAAAACAACGACTGACGTTATAAGTTCAATTAGAACAAAACAGTTGGCCAAACACAAAGACATAACGAGAGATATCATGTCGGCCGACAATATGATTAAGATTACAATATCGAACCCAAAAGAAATCAATTTACATGTATGGGATGGTATTGCTGATGTTAGTTCTGGTAATACGTTTAATTTAAACTATTACAAAAGTTCACAGTATACTGCTGATACACAAAAGTTATTAGACTTATATCTTGGTGAAAACCCAATAACAGGAGGTTCAACAAATTATTATAAAGAGTTCTTCATTACAAACGATATTGAGTTAAATGAAGATAATATACTATTATTAAGACCACTTATCTACATTTATGCGGGTGGAATGAAAGATGGTAAGTTTACAAACAAAAAAACGTTCCAAAGTTATTTGATTAATAACGTATTATTACAATCCGAATTGAGATTAAATGTATATCTTGATAGATTGACACAATTGATTGCAAAGAAGTTAAAACCTAAAGATAATAAAGGTATTAAAAAACAACATGATGGTTATAACAATGAACCATTAAAGATTGAATTATACAATTATTTTAAATCATTTAATGATAAATGGGCGTCAGGTAATTCGATAGGACAAAAAGGTTTATTAGAAGAATTCTTATTTTTAGATAAAGCAAATAGAGATATTGGTAACATAGCGTACCTTAATTTAGAAAATTTAATTGCACTTGATAATCAATACAATTCAAGTATGGATTTATATAGTGTTTGTGGTAACATAATCAAAGACACAGGATTTGATATGAGATGTATGCCGGCTTATGTGAATTTTTACGGAACTAATTTTTCAAACAAATCAAAATTAACACCATCTAAAAAAGTGGCACGTAATTTATTCGGGACATTTATGGAAGTTGATTACCAAGAATCATCACCTAAAGTTATTCTACAATACATAGGTATGACTTCAAAGTATCAAGATATGTCAAACATTAGTTCGGATGAATATTTGTATAATGATGATAGTTTTAGTCCAAGCGATTTAAATAAGAACCCATTACTTATCACTATACCAAACGCATTCAACTCTTCAGAATTGGCAAAATCAAATAAGGTTGTGGCATTTGAGGTGAGTATTGGTGACCAAAATCAAAGTATATTTAAAGGAATTGAATTAAATCAAGAAACATTAAAGAACACATCAGAATCTTTCCCTGTACTTGAAAATGTGGCACGTTCAGAAACGGGTGCTGCGGTTGCTTCGATTGACACTAGTTTATATGACGTGTGGAGACAGGCGTCATATAGTTGTACGATTACTATGTTAGGTGACGTACAAATACAACCAACAATGTACTTTTATTTGAAAAATGTACCGATGTTTAAGGGTACATATTATATAACGGAGGTTAGTCATAACATTAAAGGAAATAATATAAAAACTTCATTTAAGGGTACTAAAATTCCTTACAGTGCATTACCAAATCCTAAAGATACATTTACGTCAAGTTATAGAATATTATTTGATAAAATTACAAATGCGGCTGTAGCAAAATTAAAAGAACAAGGTTCACAAACAGGTTCAACTGAAACATCAATAACAACAAATAAAGGAACAAGTGTAATTGATATGGGTGCGGCAAACAAAGCGATACCTAACGAAACATTAATTAAAGATGCTGGTGTAAGTAATTTTGGTGTATTATATAATGGATATAAGAATTCAAAATATATACAAAAGATATCATATAATGGTGAAGAATACTTACGTGCAATAGTTTCAAATATGGGTGGTGCAAATTATAAAATTGACGATAATATTGAAATGTCGTTGATTAATAGAGTAACGACCAAAACTATATCAGGATCAACATCGACACCGAATAAGATACTTTGGAAAGATATCAAATCATCTACCAATTATTTTTATTCGACCAATTTTGATTTATCAAGTAAGTCGGCAAATGATATTATTAAAGGAACAACAATATTTTTAAACCCAAAACAAAATATTAAATTAGTATTGGGACCAATAACAGAAAATACAATTGACACAAATACAATACAGGGACCTATTAGTGTTGGACCATCAACAAAAGGATATGGTATCGGTATGTCAAATGAATTGATGAAAGACTTAAGTTTATATGATGGTGACGTTGTATATTTCAAGATACAATAGAATATTAAGAATTTCGGGATATTTATACTTATAACATAAAATTATGGAAAACAATAGAATAAACACAGTAAACCAATTTTTGAATCCAAAACAAGTTAGAAACTTATCTAACGATGGTATGGAAAGAGAAGAGTGTGATATGGTAACAGGTGAATGTTACACAATCAGAGAGAAAGACGGAATTGTTGAAAGAATAAATAAAAAATACATTACCAACGACGGTAGACAATTATTACAAGATTAAGCCATGTTAGAGAAAAAACTACAAGAAGAACTAAATCGCTATAAAGCCATTAACAAATATGGTAAGACGATGATAATGGAACAAGAAGCACCGGAAGCAGCTGCTCCCGACCCGGCTTTAGATACTCCACCGGCACCTGAAGCTGAACCGGCTTTAGATACTCCACCGGCAGATGCTGGTATTCCGGCTAATCCGGCATTAGATACTCCACCATCACCTGACGCAGGAATGGATATGGGTGCTGACCCTGGAATGGATGCGGGTATGGATGCGGGATCTGCACCTGAAATGGATTCAACTGAAGAAATTGATATTACAGATTTAGTTGATATGACTAAAAGCATTAAGAAAGATTTAGAAAATCACACACAAGATCAAGGTTCTGTGGTTGCTAAAATGGATGATGTGTTCAGTAAATTAGGTGAACTTGAAACTAAATTGGCGGAAATGGATAATTTAGTTGCTAAAATTGATGGTTTAGGTTCTAAAATTGAACAAATGAAACCACAAACACCACAAGAGAAATTGGAGATGCGTTCATTAGATTCATATCCATTTAATGAAAAACCACAAGAATTCTTTGCACACAAACAAGGTGAAATGCAAGCAAGTGGTAAAAATGAGTATGTTTTAACTAAAGACGATATCGAGAACTATCCTGATGATATAAAAGGAACATTTAACCCTGAAAACGAAGAAGATGAATATAGGTTCTAAAGTAAAGTTTCTATTAGAAACACAAGTACAATTTAAAATTATGCATTGGCAAACCAAAGGGTATGCTAGACATAATTCATTTGGTATGATTTATGGTGAATTAAATGATTTGATTGATGAGTTCGTAGAACAAGCCATGGGTAAATATGGTAGATTTGTATTAGAGGATGATACTAAATCACTACAATTACAGAATCTATCGGAATTAAGTATTAAAGGAATGGTTAAAACCATTGCGGAGGCGCTTATTCAATTTACCGATGAATTTGAACCAACCGATACTAATTTATTAAATATAAGAGATGAAATATTGGGAGTTACATATAAATTATCATATCTATTAACACAAGAATAACCAAAACAAACTTTTTAAAATAATTTAAGACCGGATTTCGTAATCCGGTTTTTTTTATCTATATTTTACTATAACGTTTTTAAAACTAAATTTTACATTATGTCTACATTTGACGCAGTACTAGCACAGTACGAGAAAAACAAGAACAACGCCACAAGTGGCAACGCGAACAAAGTGTCCCAAGAGGACCGCATGAAGAAGTATTTCACAACCGTATTACCGAAAGGTTCTAAAGGTGAAGAAAGACGTATTCGTATTTTACCTACAAGTGATGGTTCATCACCATTTAAAGAGGTATTTTTCCACGAAATCCAAGTGGATGGAAAATGGGTTAAATTATATGACCCTAAACAAGAAGGAAAACGTTCTCCATTAGATGAAGTACGTGAGAGTTTAGAAATGACGGGTGTTGCAACTGACAAAGAGTTGGCACGTACATACCGTTCACGTAAATTCTACATCGTAAAAGTAATCGACCGTGACCACGAACAAGATGGTCCTAAATTTTGGAGATTCAAACACAATCACAAAGGTGATGGTATTTTAGACAAAGTATTCCCAATCTTCCGTAACAAAGGTGATATCACTAATCCTGAAAATGGTCGTGATTTAATCTTGTCTTTAGCTTTAACTAAAGCGGGAACAGGTAAGGAGTACACAACAATCAATTCAGTTATTCCTGAAGATGCGGGTCCATTACACGCAGATTCTAATGTTGCTCAAAGTTGGATTGACGATGAGTTAACATGGTCAGATGTTTATTCTAAAAAACCTGAAGAATATCTTGAAATGGTTGCAAACGGGGAAGTTCCTCGTTGGGATAGTGAGACCAAGAAATTCGTTTCAAACTCACAAGCTGAAGAAACTATTTCAGCACCAAAGTCATCAACACCTTCTACACCTGTGGCTGATCCACAAATTGACGAAGAGGTTGACGAAGATTTACCGTTCTAATTATTTCATAGGGGTCCCGTTGTAATGACGGGGCCACTTTTTTAAAAACAAAACAATGGCAGGAATTAAAAAAACAGATTTTTCGGCAATTAAGAAGAAATTCTCAAAAGAAGCCGAATACAAAGCTGACCGTTTCTTCGATTTAGGAGACGCCTTCTTGGAAGCCACAGGTATTCCAGGTCCTGCAATGGGTCACATTAATATGTTGTTAGGACATAGTGATACAGGTAAAACGACGGCTTTAGTAAAAACTGCGGTAGACGCACAAAAGAAAGGAATCCTTCCTGTGTTCATTATTACTGAACAAAAATGGAGTTGGGAACACGCCGAGTTAATGGGATTTGATAAAGATGGTGAATATCTTTTCAATAGTGATTTCGAGTATATCGAACAAATCACAGACTACATTAACGAATTGATGGATGCACAAGAAAAAGGTGACATTCCTTATGACTTATTGTTCCTTTGGGATTCAGTAGGTTCAGTTCCTTGTAAGATGACTTACGATGGTAAAGGTGGTAAACAACACAATGCGTCGGTATTAGCTGATAAAATTGGTATGGGTATCAATCAACGTATTTCAGGTTCAAGAAGAACAGATAAACCTTACACAAACAGTTTGGTTATTGTTAACCAACCTTGGGTAGAATTACCTGACAATCCTTTTGGACAACCAAAAATTAAAGCTAAAGGTGGTGAAGCCATTTGGTTAAACTCATCATTAGTATTCTTATTCGGTAACCAAAAAGGTGCGGGAACAACCAAAATCTCTATCACTAAAGACAAGAGAAAAATCAGAATTGCAACACGTACTAAAATCTCAATCAGTAAGAACCACATTAATGGTGGTGGATATGAGGATGGTCGTATCTTGGTAACTCCACAAGGATTTATGCACGGTAAAGACGATACTGAAGAAAAACGTTCAATCGAAGAGTACAAACGTGATAACGGAGAGTACATCGGTAAACAATTAGGTGTTAATGTTACAGACATCGCAGATTCACAAGTTGTAACAGAGGAAAGTGACCTATAATAATAAAATTTAATGTCTGTCTTACTTGTTGATGGTGACAATTTACTTACGATTGGTTTTTATGGCGCAAAGAATGTTCTATACAAGGGAACACATATTGGAGGAATATATCATTTTCTCAATACTCTTCGTAGATCATTTGAAACGTACCATTTAGATAAGATTGTTGTATTTTGGGATGGTCATGAAGGTTCACAAACTAGAAGAACCATTTATTGCCATTACAAGGAAAACAGAAAGTCACGAATCAGAACTGAAGAGGAGTTAAGTTCTTATACCTATCAAAGGGAAAGAATCAAACAATACCTTGAAGAGTTATTTGTTAGACAAGGAGAGTATGAGTATTGTGAGAGTGATGATTCCATTGCTTACTATACTCAAAACTCACCTAACGAAAATAAAATCGTCTATTCATCTGATGGAGATTTAACCCAATTAGTTTCAGAAAATACAAAAATTTACAATCCGTCTCACGGAAAACTATATAAACAAAACGATACGATTGTTTATAACCACGAAGAAATTTTAATCGAAAATGTTAAATTGGTTAAGATGTTGTGTGGTGATTCCTCCGATAACATTGCGGGAATCAGAGGTATGGGAATTAAACGATTTTTATCTTTAATCCCTGAATTGAGAACACAACATCTTTCTGTTGAACAAATCAAAGATAAATGTAATGCATTATTTGAACAAGATAAACATAACAAGTTATTGGCCAATTTACTTACAGGTGTTACAAAACACGGTGTATTGGGTGAAGAATTCTTCGAGGTTAACAGTCGTATTGTTAGTTTACATGAACCATTTTTAACTGCGGAAGCAAAAGAACACATTGACCTTCTAATAAAAGAAAATTTAGACCCCGAAGGTAGGTCTTATAAAAATACTATGAAAATGATGATGGAGGATGGACTTTTCAACGTATTACCAAAATCTGATGATGCGTGGATTAATTTCCTTAACCCATTCTTACGTTTAACTAGAAAAGAAAAAAATAAAACAAAAACAATTAAAGTAAAACATTATGAGTAATCAACAAGACATTACCAAATTTGAGTTCCTTTTAACTTTAGATGGAAACATTATCTGCCAAAGATTTTTTAATGTGAAAGATCATGTAGAACAAGCGCGTCGTTCTATGGATTTACACTATTATATTAAAAATATTTGTGAAGATATTAGTGAAGATTTGAAAATAAAAAGTTCCAATTATCTATGTGAAAATCAAAATTATTTCCTATCTTCGGACTATGTGGAAGATTCTAATGAGAAGGATCGCGAACATTTTTTATTGGAAATTAAGTTAGGTGACGACGTATTTATACAAAGAATATTTCCAGCTTTTTACTATCATCCGAAAGTAAGATACACGGTGGATATTCGTCCAAAACTAAAGAGAATTTTGTCAGATTTAACTGACATCTTGTCTTCTGAAGAATTGGAAACAACATATCTACACTACGAACTATAATTTAAAAAAAACGATTTATTAGAATAACTATGGAAGAAAAAAATTTTGGCTATTTAGGGTTTTCATTTCAACAGACATTAATTAAGGCAATTATCGAGGACAAGAAGTATGGTGAAACAATTGTAGACGTTTTAGAGAGTAAATTCTTTGAAAACGTTTCATTTAAGTTCATCATGGAAAACATGAAGGAATTGTACAAATTGTACAACAAAATTCCTAACTACGATACGTTAGCCCAAAAAATTATGGCTGAAAATGGAAACAATACGTCTTCCAAAGTACACATTGACACGTTAAAGGCTATTCAAGAAAACGACGCACAAATTGAATATGTTAAGGACACCGCAATGAATTTCTGTAAACAACAGAATTTAAAAAAGGAACTTAAAGGTGTTCAAAGTATTATTGATAATGGTGATTTTGAATCATATAATAAGATTGAACAAATTATTCAAAAAGCTCTTCAGGTGGGAATCTCATCTGAAGAGGCAACTGATGTTTTCCACGATATCGATGGTGCATTGGAAACGGATTTTAGATTACCTATCGCCACAGGTATTGTGGGTGTTGACAAACTATTAAAAGGTGGTTTAGGTAGAGGTGAATTGGGTGTGGTATTAGCACCAACAGGAACGGGTAAAACAACATTATTGACTAAATTTGCTAACACCGCATATAATTTAGATTTCAATGTTGTTCAAATATTTTTTGAAGATAATCCGGGTAACATTAAAAGAAAACACTATACCATTTGGTCAGGAATTGCTCCCGACCAACAACCTGAATTTGCGGAAGAAGTAAAGGAAAAAGTGATTGATGCACAATCACGTTCTAAAGGTGGTATTAAGTTATTAAAATTACCAAGTGATAACATCACAATTTCCGAAATTAAAAACAAATTGAGAAAAATCATTTCAGAAGGTTTTAAAGTTGATTTGTTAATTATCGATTATGTTGACTGTATCTCTTCAGAAAAAAATTCAAGTGGTGAAGAGTGGAAGGGTGAAGGAAATGTAATGAGAAGTTTAGAATCAATGACGGGTGAATTTGATATTGCCATTTGGACAGCAACCCAAGGTAATAGAGAATCGATATCATCTGAAGTTGTAACGAGTGATCAAATGGGAGGAAATATTAAGAAGGCACAAATCGCTCACGTTATTTTATCTATTGGTAAAACGTTAGAACAAAAAGAACACAAATTGGCGACATTGTCATTAATCAAATCTCGTATTGGTCAAGACGGTGTGGTATTTCAAAATTGTAAATTTGATAATGAGTATTTGGAAATCGATACAGATTCACAAAATACTTTACTTGGTCACGAAGAAGAACAAGTACAAAAAAGAGCCAATCGAGCTGCTGAAGTTTACAAAAAGAATCAAGAAAAAAGAGCAACAATTAACTAATTACTAAAAAAAAATAAAATGACGGAAAAAATATTAACAGACAATCCAGGACGCTTTGTCCTTTTTCCAATCGAACATCACGATTTATGGAAGCTATATAAACAACAAGAATCTTGTTTTTGGACGGCAGAGGAAATCGATTTGGGTCAAGATGTAACAGATTGGGAACATAAATTAAATGACGATGAACAACACTTTGTTAAACATGTTTTAGCATTCTTTGCGGCATCTGATGGAATTGTAAATGAAAATTTGGCAATGAACTTTGTAAATGAAGTTCAATATACTGAAGCCAAGTTTTTCTACGGATTCCAAATCATGATGGAGAACATTCATAGTGAAACATATTCATTATTGATTGATACGTTAATTAAAGATAAAGAAGAACAGAATAAATTATTTAATGCAATTGAGACCATACCTGCAATTTCAAAGAAAGCGGAGTGGGCAATTAAATGGATTAATTCTGAATCGTTTGTTGAGAGATTAATTGCGTTTGCTGCGGTAGAGGGTATTTTCTTCTCTGGTTCATTCTGTTCAATTTTTTGGTTGAAGAAGCGTGGTTTAATGCCAGGTTTAACCTTCTCAAACGAATTGATTTCCCGTGATGAAGGTATGCATTGTGATTATGCGTGTCATTTGTACAATCAACATATTGAAAACAAATTACCACAAGAAAGAATTAAAGAAATTATTTGTGGAGCATTAGAAATTGAAAAACAATTTATTCTTGAAGCATTACCTGTTAGATTAATTGGTATGAATTCAGAATTGATGGCTCAATATCTTGAGTTTGTTACTGATAGATTGTTAGTTGCTTTAGGTGTACCTAAAGTTTACAATTCTGAAAACCCATTTGATTTTATGCAAAACATCGCATTACAAGGTAAAACAAATTTCTTTGAGAAAAGAGTTGCCGAATACCAAAAGGCGGGAGTGAATAATACGGCGGAAGATTTGGAATCTGCGTTTGATGATATTGATTTTTAATAGTAAAGAAATATGAAAGTAAAAAAGAGAGATGGTTCCCTTGAGGAAATGAGATATGACAAAATCACTAAACGTATTAGTGTTCTTTGTCACGATTTAAATATGGAGTATATTGACCCAACATATGTAACCTTGAAAGTAACTCAAGGTATATATGATGGAATCACAACAACAGAATTAGATGTGTTAGCTGCAGAGACTGCGGCATCAATGACTACAACCCATCCTGACTACGCAAAATTAGCAGGACGTTTGGCGGTATCGTTGTTACACAAAATCACTCCAAAAAAGTTTTCACAATGTATTAAAGAATTACATTCATTCACTGAACCAAGAACGGGTAAAGAGTCCACACTTATTGCGGATGATGTGTATGAATTTGTAATGGCGAACAAAGAAGCTTTAGATGGTGCGATTCATCAAGAAAGAGATTTAGAATTTGATTATTTTGGATTCAAAACATTAGAACGTTCTTATCTATTAAAAATTGGTAAACGTATTGTAGAGAGACCACAATACATGTACATGAGAGTTGCTGTTGGTATCTGTAAAGGTGATTTAGAAATGGCGTTAAGAATTTATGACGACTTATCTAACCATTTTTATACTCACGCTACACCAACATTATTTAATGCGGGTACACGTAGACCACAAATGTCATCTTGTTTCTTAATTGGAAACAAAGGTGATGATATCGATGGTTTGTTTGATACAATTGCTGACGTTGCAAAGATTTCTAAATGGGCTGGTGGTATCGGATTACACGTACATGATGTTCGTGCTAAAGGTGCGTACATTAAAGGAACTGGTGGAGAATCTGACGGTTTATTACCAATGATGAAAACTTATAACGAAGTTGCTCGTTGGATTAACCAAGGTGGTAAACGTAAAGGATCATTTGCAATTTACCTTGAACCATGGCACGCTGACGTTTTTGAATTTATTGATTTAAGAAAGAATCACGGTAAGGAAGAAATGAGAGCGAGAGATTTGTTCTTGGCTATGTGGACTCCTGATTTATTTATGCAACGTGTTGAAGAAGATGGTGATTGGTCATTATTCTCACCTGATGAAGCTCCGGGTTTATCTGATGTATATGATACACCTGAAGTTAAAAACTTTACTAAATTGTATGAACAATATGAACAAGAAGGTAAAGCAAGAAAAGTGGTTAAGGCTAGAAAGTTAATGGATGCCATTTTAACTGCACAAATTGAAACGGGTACACCATATATGTTATATAAAGACCCAGCTAACTACAAATCAAATCAACAAAATTTAGGAACTATTAAGTCTTCAAACTTATGTACCGAAATTTTAGAGTACAGTTCTCCAACAGAACAGGCGGTTTGTAATTTGGCATCAATCGCATTACCAAAATATATTATTGATGGTGAATTTAGTCACGACGTATTATATAGTTCAACATATCAAGTTGTTAGAAACTTAAACAACGTTATTGATTTAAACTATTACCCAACTGAAGAAACTAAACGTTCAAATTTTAAACATCGTCCTGTTGGATTAGGTGTTCAAGGATTGGCCGATGTGTTCTGTATGTTAGGGTTACCATTTGAATCGGAAGAAGCTGATAAATTACAAACAGATATATTTGAAACAATTTATTTTGCAGCGATGACATCATCAAATGATTTGGCGAAAGAACACGGAGCATATGAATCTATTTCAGGGTCACCAATTGAAAAGGGAATTTTCCAATATCAAATGTGGGGTAAAAATGATACAGATTTATCAGGTCGTTGGGATTGGAAGTCATTAAGAAAAGAAGTTGTAAAATATGGTGTACGTAACTCATTATTAGTTGCTCCGATGCCAACAGCATCTACTGCACAAATTTTAGGTAATAACGAAGCATTTGAACCGTTTACTACTAACTTATATTCTCGTAGAACTTTAGGTGGTGAATTTATTGTAATCAATAAACACTTGGTTAAAGAATTAATTAAACTTGATTTATGGAATGAAGACATCAAGAAAAAATTAATTATGGAGAATGGTTCAGTGCAAAACATTCCTGAAATTCCAACAGAGTTAAAGGAAGTTTATAAAACAGTTTGGGAAATGTCTCAAAAACGTGTTTTACAAATGGCTAGTAACAGAAGTATTTTTATTGACCAATCACAGTCATTAAATTTATTTATTGATAATGCAACTAAACCAAAATTATTGGCCGCTCACTTATATGGTTGGAAATTAGGATTAAAAACCGGTATGTATTATTTAAGAACTCGTTCTGCGGTTGATGCATTGAAGGGTTTAGGAATTGACACTTCAACGGCAAAACCAACAACAGAAAGTACTGGAGTACAAACTGCGGTTTATCCAACAACACCAACAAACAATTCATTGATTAGTGAACAAACACCTGAAGTTGTAATGACATCAGATAGACCAACTGATTCACCATTCGAATGTGAGGGTTGTGGTTCATAAAGATAATGGGTGACTCCCTCAAAGCTACTGTCGTCAAGGCGTACCTTGAGCATCCAGGTCTCGAGAATACAGGGGGTGAATATCAAGACACTATACTAATCCCGACTTCGGTCGGGATTTTTTATTTATTACCATTTTAGTATTGTTTATATTTATTGGTATGGGAGTAACATACGGAATAGATTTTCCATTTAGGGATAGTATGGAAGGTCGTTTTTTAAAAATGACCGGATTGGCTGATAGAGAGATTAGAGCCAACTTGGTGCATCTTTTATTAACAAAGAAAGGTTCACGATATTTTTTACCTGATTTTGGAACAAGATTATATCAATACATTTTTGACCAAAATGATATGGTTACGTTTGGTTTGATTGAAAGTGAGATTAGAGATGCGGTTAGAACATATATACCTAATTTGGATATAACGTCAATAAACGTAATTGCTGCAGAGGACGACCCCGATGAATTTAGAAGTTTTGCTGAAGATGAAGACGCAAGATTATTTAGAGTTTCGGATTATTCAACTAAACCATACACTGCAAGAGTAAAAATAGAATACACAGTAAATAACGGAGCGTTTACGACTTCGGACTTCATAATATTAAACATCTAAAATGGCTAAAAAAATATCGTACGCAACAAGAGATTTTGCGGGATTAAGACAAGAACTGGTAAATTTAACAAAAGAGTATTATCCTGATTTAATCAAGAATACTAATGATGCGTCTATATTTTCCGTTTTATTGGATTTAAATGCTGCGGTTGCAGATAACTTACATTATCATATTGATAGAGTTTGGCAAGAAACTATGTTGGATTTTGCACAACAAAGACAATCGTTGTTTCATATTGCAAAAACTTATGGTATAAAAATACCTGGTAATAGACCATCGGTTTCATTGTGTGATTTTTCAATTAATGTACCTGTAAGAGGTGATAAAGAAGATGATAGATATTTGGGTATTTTAAGAGCGGGAGCTCAAGTTTCAGGAGGAGGACAAATTTTTGAAACTGTTGAGGATATCGATTTTTCAGTTCCATTTAACACTAAAGGTGAACCTAATAGATTAAAGATACCTAATTTTGATGTAAACAATAAGTTAGTATCATATACAATTACAAAAAGAGAAGCGGTTATTAATGGTGTAACAAGAATTTACAGAAAAGTTATCACTGAATTAGACCAAAAACCATTTTTAAAACTTTATTTACCTGAAGATAATATCTTGGGTGTTACGTCCGTAATTCATAAAGACGGTACAACATTTACATCAAACCCAACATCAAGTGAATTTATTAATTCAACAAATAAATGGTATGAAGTAAAAAGTTTGATTCAAAATAAAGTATTCATACCTGACCCAACAGGTGCGTCTGATACTAATAATATCAGATCAGGTACTCAAATGGAAGTTAAGAATAAATTTATAACTGAATATACACCTGAAGGTTACCTATCGTTGACATTTGGTTCAGGAACGGTTGACCCATTAGATAATTTAGATGAATATATGACAGGTGCGTTAAAAGTAAATTTGGCAACGTATCTAAATAATATGTCATTAGGTGCGGTACCAAAGGCCAACTCTACAATATTTGTGAAATATCGTGTTGGTGGTGGTAAAAATACGAATTTAGGTACGAATGTTATTACAAGTGTAGATACCGTAGAATTTGACGTAAATGGTCCAAATTCAAACATTAATTCACAAGTATTACAATCTATCCGTGTAAGTAATATAACACCCGCAATTGGTGGCGCTGACCAACCAACAATAGAAGAGTTGAGAAACATGATTGCATATAATTTTGCGGCACAAAACAGAGCGGTAACATTAAATGACTATAAATCATTAATCGAAAATATGCCAGCAACATTTGGTGCGGCTGCGAAGGTTAATGTAATGGAAGAAGATAACAAAGTCAAAATAAAAATATTATCATATGATGATAGAGGTAATTTAATTGACAATGTTTCTAATACATTAAAAAACAATATTATAGAATATCTTTCAGAATATAGAATGATTAATGATTACATCGATATCCAAAGTGGTGAGGTTATTGATTTATCATTAGAGATTGATTTGATTATTGATAAAAATGAAAATCCTAATGATGTTGTTAAAGATACTATCGAAAGTACAACTAAATTCTTTGCAATTGAGAAACGTAAAATGGGTGATCCATTATTTGTTGGAGATTTAATGAGAGAAATTGGTACAGTTGGTGGTGTTGCAAACGTAATCGATATAAGAGTTTTCAATAAGACTGGTGGACAATATTCAAGTGCAGAAACGGCACAAACATATAAGAATCCAACAACGAAAGAAATTTTACAATCGGATATGACAGTTTTCATGAAATCTAATCAAATTTTTCAAATTAGATTCCCAAATGTGGACATTAAAGTGAGAACTAAATCTTTAGGAACGACTACATATTAAAATGTTTTTTCGTTATAATAATAGAAAATCGTATGCTTTCTATTTATTATAAGACTTATGCAAAAACATAGAATTTCGACAAATATTGGTAAGGACCAAAAGGTGACTGTTGAGTTAAAACAGGACTATGACCTATTGGAGATTTTATCCTTAAGATTTGACCAAGAACAGGCGTATTCATCGTTTTGTTCTGATTATGGTGTTGTTTGCGGTAGAGTATCGGTTAATAATGGTTTAGGTATTCCAAATGCTAAAGTATCGATATTTGTACCTTTAACCGCAGAACATGAAGATGACCCCGTAATATCGACATTATATCCATATAAAACAGTTTCTGATACTAATATTAATGGTTATAGATATAATCTACTACCATCAAGAAAACAACACGGAGGTCACGAACCGACAGGTACGTTCTACGACCAAACAGAAATTTTAACAAGAGAAGAATATTTGGAAGTATATGAAACATATTATTCATATACCGTAAAAACAAACGACGCGGGTGACTTTATGATTTGGGGGGTACCATTAGGACAACAAATCATTCATATAGACGTTGACATGTCAGATATGGGATGTTTTTCATTAAGACCATACGACTTATCAAGATTGGGTCTTGGTGATGAAATGTTTAAAAACACTTATGAATTCAAGGCATCTGAAGATTTAGACTCTTTACCACAAATTAAATCATTCAATAAAACTATTGAGGTTTACCCATTTTGGGGTAATGAAGATTTTTGTGAATTAGGTATTTCAAGAGTTGATTTTGATTTATCTGAAATTGGTGTTAAGGTTGAACCAAAGGCATTCTTAATCGGTGGAACATATACAGACCCACAAAAACATTCAGTAAATAATTTTTGTCAATTACCTGCCCATATGGGTAGAAAATGTGATTTAAGAACACAATCAGGTAAAATTGAATCAATAAGATTTACACCCGTAAAAGATAGTAACAATCGACCAATATTAGAACAAGTAAAAATTAATGAAGATATTCCTGAAGACGGTTCATTTGTGATGCCGATTCCTATGAATATGGATTATGTTTACACAAATGAGTTTGGGGATTTAGAAGTAACAAATGATAAAAACAAAGGTGTTCCAACATCGGCATGTCAACGTTTTAGATTGTCATTAGATAATCAGGGTAATGATACCGAAATTAAAAACGCATATTATCTTGTTCCTAATATTAGAGAATATAGTGGGACAACTGAATCTGAAAAATCATATGCGTTTTCCACTAATTGGGATGATTATCCTACATTAGCGTTAACGAATAATTCAGATAGAGGTATTTTTTATACTGAAAATGGTGAATATAACCCAAGAGATTATTTTTATAGATTAAATTATAATAAAGTTTATACAGTTTCATCATTTCAAAATACATTTTTTAGTGGGGATACATTTTCGGGTGATAAATTTTTAGGGATTAAAGAAATTGTTCCACCTAAAGAAGAAGATTGTGCATCTGATGTTGTAACGCCACCGGTTAACTTTGGTGTTAAAAACTATTCATTCACATTATTAATTGCTGAAGTATTATTGTTCTTTGAACAATTAATAAACTTGTTAACGTTAACATTTTTTAATGTTTTAGCTTTTGCATTTTTCGCATTTGCAGATGCTGTTGATTTTTACCCAATAAGAAGTTTAGCAAATTTAATTAGAAGATTTGCGTATAGTTTTCAAGATAGTACCCAAAGAGCGTATTATTTGATAAATTATCCTGAATGTGTTGAATGTAATGGTACTAACTCATTTGGTACTCAAGGTGCTCAAGGGGCGACTCTAACTTATTGTCAGGTCGGAACTTTGGAGATTGTTGGTAGTGATGATCAGAACAATCGTCTTTTAACGGCATCAAATTTTGCATTTAGTGTACCCGATAACGGATTATGTTCCGCAACTGCCACACCAATAACTAATACTACCGATTTTGTAACAAGACAAACTTCTTATTTTTTAACAAATGGTACGATAAACATACCAATATCGTCAGGACAATTTGCGTATGATTCAGGGACAAGTGGTTATACGTTTAATGATACGGACGGTTATTTTGTCGAAAGTAGTACATATACATTAGTAATTAGAGATGAAAATCACACATCAACATCATCAAGTACAACAACCGCAATTGAAAGTGGATGTGATTTATATGATATACCATATGATGAATCATTAGTAAGATTATATTATATTGGAACAGGTAGAACACCATCAAGTACATACACACCAGGTGCTGATGTTACTTCGACAAATTTATCTGATGATACGAATTATCCATTAGTTACTTCATATGATGGTAGAATATTCAGTCCATTTACACCTTCAGGGCAAAGTGAATTTTCTAATGGTGTTTTTTACATAATTCCTGGCACATTAACGACATCAAGAATTTACGGATTATTGAAAGAATATAGAAGAAGAAAAAGAATGGGTAAAATGTTCTGTGGTGGAATTGTAAATTATTCATTTATTGATAACTGGTTATCTGGTTCATTGTATTTCTTCTTATTTAAGGCTTATGGTACGGAAACTGATTTTTATTGTAGTAGTATTGTAAAATATTCAACTACACAAGAAAAATTCTATTACAGGTCGGCAATATATAATAGTGAAAGTAGTTGGGGAATTACAAAATCATATAATAAAATACTTGGTAGACCAACAACTTTAGTTGATTTAGGACCAAGAGATGAATTCATTAAGGAAATTTGTACTGATCCTAAATTAGATCCTAACTGTTCGGTAGTTAGAACTATTGGACCAACATCTTTTCAAAACTTTGGTGAATTGTTAGGATTGGCGATTAACTATAGAATGGATGTTGGAAATGCCGATTTTGATTTAAATGGTTTCTTTGCAAATGGAGGATTTTCATACACAACATATCCGCTTAATGGTGACATTTTACAATTAATCTCAATTAACAATGAAGTTGGTATTGAAGGATTTGATTTACAAAATCAAAAATACTTGGGATATTCATACCAAACATTGGACCCTGATATATATCCTGACGTGTTTAAAAATGGAACATCTGTTTATGGTCCATTACCAATTACATTTGATTTGAAATCAGGTGGTGATAGAGTTAGATCTTGCATTAATGAAGGTACTCATCTTGATTATAGTGGTAATACGGTTCAAGGTAGATTAACAGAATCATCACAAAAAGTTCCGTTCTTTTTATGGGATAAAAAGGGAACAGGATTTGGATTATATAATTCAACACAGTACAATGACCAATCATGGCAGTATTCAAGTGTTGAAGTACAACCATTACAAGGAATGACAAAGAATTATATACATAATGGTCCATATGACGATTCTGGTGACAAATATTTGTTATTACCTATAACATACACATTCTCGGGATTAACGGTTTCTTCTGATGTTACAACACAAGTATTATATGATGTTGTAACTACATCAAGTGGATACACATCATATAACTCGGAATATCCCGGATTCACTTATCTATATGTAACAGGTGGTACTGCGTCTTCACCATCATCGGGTATATTATTTACAAGATACGGTTCTGCAGGTAACAATGTTACAAATCCAATAACAGGAACTACAGGTTGGAGTGCGGTAAAATGGGATTCAACAAAAGATTTTGTTATTAGAAGAACTCAAGATTATTATAGCGGAAGCACTACTCAAATTTTATCAACTCCATTCCAATTTTATTTTGGATTGAAAGCGGGTAAAACTGGTGTCGATAAATTCATTAAATTGTTTGGGGACAAAGGAGCCTTCACATCAGCCGAATAATGGAAGAGAATAAAGAAATTATATTACCAAATAGACGTTTTAAAAAGGCGGACGACCAAGATTTAACTCTTAAGTTAAATTTAGAAAATTCTGAATCTCTGTTAAGAATTGGTGACAAAGATATTACTATCGATGTTAATGAATTATATAATAGAGAAAGAACTGAAAGTATAAACTACAAAATTCACGGTAAGTTAAAGATGGTATTCAGAAACTTATATAGTGGTACAACAGATTATACACATTTAAAAGAAAGACTTTATTTGGTTGGGGATGGTAGTGATTATGATTATACCGGATTTTTACCATACGATGAATTTGCATTTTTAAGAAAAGATGTTCGTAGAGAAGTTGTTGTTCCGTCAAGTGTTAGTGGTAGTACGTTAGGTGTATTTACACCAACAGTATCGGCAACGGGTAACACTTATCATAATTTAATAACACCTATTAGTGCACCATATCATAATTGGAATATATACTTAACATATGTTTATTCGGGGGATACGAAATTTCCTATGGGATATAGTTTAAGTGGTGGTACTAAAGTTGATTTTGTTTCTGGTGATGGTATACCTTTTAGATTATCATTTAGTGGGGGAACACAATATGAATTTACAAGTCCAATTGAACACGGATTAAAAGCTGGTGAATATGTTACATTATATGGTGGTTCATTAACTGGTTCAGTTTCGGGTAGAACATTTTATGTTAGTAGTTTAGGTAATGAATATTACAATTCTGAAAAATATGTAATTAACATTTCTAAAAAAGCAATACCTGCCGGAACAACATTTAGTTTATTAATGATGGGTAAACGAGTGTTAGATTTAAAAAACATTACAAATACCACATCAACATATTATGTTCATAGACATGCAACAATAACATCAACAACTGATTACATAATGGACAATGCTGGATTCGAATCTTCAATATGGGAAGATGAGAAAAAAATATTGTTTGAGAATAGTGCCGGAGTAAATGACCCAATTGTGGTAAGAAATAGAATGGAATCAGTTTTATACGATTTTAAAGAACCATTACAATTAAGTGGGTTTACAAACAATTTAGGGTTTACACCAACTGAAGTATATGTTACGACATTATTAAGAAATGGAAATGGATACTTTACGTTCCCACCAAAAGTTGGACATAAATTTCATTTTCACAATACTTGGATTGATGACCATTTTAGTGGTACAACATCAAACGAATCTACTATGACCTCAACAGGTTTTGTTGGTTACGGTAATTTTTCAGGTCACACATTCTATAGTGGAAACACATTACCAATTGGTACATCAGGTTTGACTGGTGCGTTTGTTGAATATAACCCTAAAGAAATGAAAGAGAGAATCATTTGTGAATCTTTCCATAATTTCTCATCACCAACGTCCATATTTGATTTTGGACAAGACGGTGACGTTACAAATTTTTCAGGAGCATCTGCAAATAATTTATTTGGATTATATTATCAACCACATCATAGAGTTAAGTTAAGAGAGTTATCACCATATGTTGAAATGGCGAAAACTAATAACGTTTTTAATTTACCTGAAAATGCTAACTATGATGAACAAGAAAAAGTTTGGAGATGGAGAGATTTATATGATCATGGATATGTTGATGTCGATGGATATGGTACAAATTATCCATTTGCAAACGGTACACACTACGTAAAAAAAGATATTAATTTCTATTTAAGAAATGAGAGGTATTATACAAATAAACAAGATGAGGTTATAAACTTCAGTACTAAAAAAACAACCGGAAACGACTGTTAATGAAAATTGTAAGAAAAAATAAAGATATTAACATTTTATTGAATTCAGAAACGGATTTTCAAACCAATTTAGGTTGGCAAGAAAATTTAGTTGAGTTTGAAGAAGAGGTATTGTCAAATATTATTAACCCTATTGACAACTACGAAACTGTTAGATATATTCATGAACCTTATACATCTAGTAATAGTGTTTATCAAACGGATATATGGTTTTATTTTTATTTCTTGGATGCTAATACAAGATACGACAATGGATTGGATTATAATTTAGTCGGAATAACAACACAAGAAAACGCAACATTAACAAGAACAACTTCAGATAGTTTTTTTAGATTAGAATTTTATAAAACACCAAAATCAGGTGCAACCTATGAACCACCAACAAGGTTAAATAGAAAATTGGTATTTGCTAAAAATTTATCATTACCAATAGGTGAAAAGTTTTATTATACAACATTACAAGATTATATATATGTTCCTGTTTTTAACGGATCAAATTATAGAAATAAAGAAAATATGTATTTATTTTGGTTTCAAGATGAATCGGTTTTAGAAGAGACGATTTATCAAGGAACTGAAACAAGTAATACATTTTTCATGAGTGCCAAATTTTACAATCAAAAAGATTTAACAATTCTTGATTTTACAAATAAAGCATTAGGGTCAACTGTTGAGGTTTCAGAACAAGACGATTTATATTATCAGGTAGATATCAATAAAACTGATTATTCATATAAAATATATAATTATTCAGGTGGTACTAAAGGTTCAAGAATAGGTACGGGTCATACGGGTAATGCAATTACATTTTATGAAAAGGGAGGTCAAGTTCCTGCAAGTCCAACGCCAACACCTACACCAACACCTGCAGCTTCTCCACCGGCAACACCTGCAGTTACTCCTTCACCAACACCGGCAGCCTCACCTGGTAGTACGCCAGCGGCAACCCCATCACTGACTCCTACAATGACACCAACAATGTCTACAGACTTCTATTGGTTTGAATTGACTCGATGTGATGATGGTGTAACAAAATGTTATACAGTACCATATAATATGGGTCAATTGGCTCCAGGTAGAATATTCTGGTCTTCAGGTGGACACTATTATACAATTGGTGCATATTATAATACGACGGGAACTGACCCAGGAACTGGGGCTTGTGCAAATAAATTAGATGGGTCAATGTTGGCTGCTGGTCAAACATGTTATGATACTCCTGAAACACCAGGACCTTCAACCACATTTAGAACCGCTAAAATTATGGCAGCGTGGGCATTTACGGGTAGTACTTATTACACTCAACAAATGACGGATACCTGTGGATTATATCCATATCAGGCAACTTCACTTGGTTATACGGGATTAAGTCAAAACGGATTCAGTCAATTTTATGTTGATGAGGCATCAATAGTACCTGGTACAACTTATACGTTGTGGGATTCAAATATTAGTGGGGGAGGTAGCGTTGTAGATGGTGGTAACAAATACTACTCAATTATACTTGGAACAGGAAATACGTTTAATTATGTTGTGTATATAAACACATCTGGGGTAATGAATGATTGGCATGCGTGTCCATAAAATAAAAGTTAGTTATTTATAGGTAAGTGAAAAATAAAGTTAAACATTCCATAAAAAGAAAGAACATACCGAGTGTGGCATTAGTCTCGAAAACTGAAGCTGCGTGGTATAATTCGGATGGATTTATAGTTTATTGGAGTGGTTTAACTCAAACAACATTACCAACAGGTACAACCGTATATAATACTACGGTTGATTCGGGTTTACAATTAGTTGAAGGTTATTACAAGTATAGTGGAAGTACACCACAATGGGTTAGAATCACAAATAAAACCGACATTCACGAGTCATTCCAATTACCAATTTATTTAGAGGCGTCTGTTGATGAAATGGGTCCAATGGTTGGATTTGATGGTGATATTGGTCAAAATGAAATCACTGCAAACTTTGCTTATATTGTTGACGGTGAAAATGTAACAGTCTATAACACCACCAATTATGGTAAAGTAAAGGCGATGATTAACGCTGAATTTACAATTGATTGGGGTGATGGTACTACAAGTGGTATTACAAGTAATGGAAATGTTACAAGAAAATATACATTGGCCGGTGAAAAAAGAATTAAAATTGTTTTAGATGCACCATGGTCAACAACACAGGTTATAAAGTCAGTTAATGTTGCGTACATTAGTACACCAACACCAACTCCGACTCCAACATTAACCACAACACCTACGTTAACACCTACGGTAACAATAACAAATACGCCAAGTAATACGCCTGATTCAACAGTAACACCAACAGGTACACCTACAGTCACACCAACAAATACGGTGACACCAACAGGTACTCCAACAAATACGCCAACACCAACATTAACACCCACAGGTACACCAACAGGCACGCCCACAAATACACCAACAAGTAGTATTCCGGCAACAAGTACACCAACACCTACGTTAACACCAACAAACACACCAACAAATACGAATACAGTTACTCCAACCACAACTCCTACAATGACACCAACAATGTCTACGGATTTCTATTGGTTTGAGTTAACTCGTTGCGATGATGGTGTAACAAAATGTTATTCTATCCCTTATAGTATGGCGCAAATGGCTGTTGGTAGAATATTTTGGTCTTCAGGTGGGCACTATTATACCATCGGTAACTATATAAACACTACCGATACTGACCCGGGAACGGGTGCGTGTGCAAATAAGTTGGATGGATCTATGTTGGCGGTAGGTCAAACATGTTACGATACACCTGAAACTCCGATACCGTCGGCTGTTTATAGAACTGCCAAAATTACTGCGGCTTGGGCTTATAGTGGAAGTTCAACATCAACCCAAACAAATGACACTATTTGTGGAAAATTCCCATATCAAGGTGTTGATTTAGGATATTCGGGATTGAGTCAAAACGGTTCAACTCAATTTTATGTGGACGAAGCAACAATTGAACCTGGTACATCATACACATTATATGATTCAAATATAGGTGGTAATGTTGTAAATGGTTACGGTAAATATTATGGTATTATACTTGGAACCGGAAGTACATTTAATTATACCGTCTACATTAATAGTAGTGGTGTGATGAGTGAATGGTTAGCATGTGGAATAACTCCAACACCAACTAACACACCAACAAACACTATTACGCCAACAATAACACCAACGGTAACTCCAACTCCAACAATGACCCCAACATTCTATTGGTGGGAATTAACTCGTTGTGATGACGGTGTTACAAAATGTTATTCAATACCATATACTTCAGGTCAAATGTCACCTGGTAGAATTTTCTACTCATCGGGAGGTCATTACTATACAATTGGTAACTACATAAACACCACAGACACGGACCCTGGTAACGGATCATGTTCAAATAAGTTGGATGGGTCTATGATGGCGGTAGGTGTTACATGTTATGATACTCCTGAAACTCCAATACCATCACCAGTTTATAGAACTGCACGTGTGACCGCAGCATATACTAAAGATGGTAAAACAACCGGTCAAATTTTAACAGATGCGTGTGGTACTAACCCATTAGGTTTAATTAATCTTGGTTATTCAGGTTTAAGTCAAAACGGTTCAACATCATTCTATATTGATGGAGGTCCAATTGTGACTGGTACAACATATACATTATATGATGCTAATACGGGTGGTAGTGTTGTGGATGGTGGTAACAAATACTATGCAATATTAATTTACAATAGTGGAAGTACATTCAATTATGTGGTTCAAATATCAAGTTCTGGTGTTATGTCTGATTGGAATTACTGTCCTGAACCTTCACCAACACCAACAGTTACACCAACAAATACGGAGACACCAACATTGACTCCAACAAATACTATTACTCCGACTATAACACCAACCAATACTATTACACCAACTATAACACCGACAAATAGTGTTACACCAACTAACACACCAACACCAACTCTTACACCGACTAATACGGCAACACCTACATTGACGCCAACAAATACCGTTACACCAACTAATACACCGACAAATACAAGTACGGTTACACCAACAGCAACACCAACGATGACACCAACAATGTCAACTACATTCTATTGGTGGGAATTAACTCGTTGTGATGATGGTGTAACAAAATGTTACACCATTCCATACAGTGCCGCTCAAATGTCGACAGGTCGAGTATTTTATTCATCAGGTGGACACTATTATACTATCGGAGCATATTATAATACGACAGGTTCTGACCCAGGAAATGGATCATGTGGAAATAAGTTAGAAGGAACAATGTTAGCTGCCGGTCAAACATGTTACGATACACCTGAAACTCCAATACCTTCAGTAGTTTATAGAACTGCAGGTTTAACCGCGGCATGGGCATTTACGGGTAGTACAACGTACAGTCAACAATTAACTGATACATGTGGAAAGTTCCCATATCAATTAACATCATTAGGTTATACCGGATTAAGTCAAAACGGATCAAGTCAATTCTATGTTGATGAGGCGTCAATAGTACCTGGTACATCATACACATTATATGATGCAAATACCGGAGGTAGTGTGGTTAATGGCGATAATAAGTACTATTCAATTTTAATATTAAATAGTGGTAACACGTTTAATTATGTTGTTAGAATTAGTTCGTCAGGTATTATGAGTGAGTGGAATACATGTCCTGAACCTTCACCAACACCAACAAATACACCGACTAATACCGCAACTCCAACGTTGACACCAACACCTACGTCAACACCATTGGGGGCATATTATGACACGGGATACGGTTGTCAATTCTACAACTATAACCCTGGTGGAACACCTTGTACACCAAGTGGTGAACCAACCTACACATATTACTTGATGGATGAATATTCATGTGGTGATTGTGCCGGCTCACCGACTAATACCAATGTGTTAGTTGCATTCCCAAGTGCATCTCCACCAATTGTGAACAAATGGTACAAACCAACGTCAATTTCAAATTTTGCATATAAGTACTTGGATAGTGGGGAACAAACTGCGGGTAGTGCGGTAATATTGAATGGTAGTTTCTATAATACCTGTACATTGACATGTACTGCATAGTAACACTTTATTTACAAAGTTTTAAGGGTTATATTATTTAAAAATAATCTAAAGATATTTACTATTGTAGATAATTTATTATGCCAGATGCTATTGATTTAGGGACTCTCACATTTACCATACCATATTATTTGGATTTGAGTGGTAATACCGAATCTATTGACCAAGATTATATCAATTTCTATGATTCGGGAGATTATCGTTATGGTATCACTACAACAGGTCAATCCCCAACATATACAGGATATACTGGTAACACATCATTTAGTTATTTAGGTATTGGTTCAAGTAGATTTTCAGAAAAAAGAAGATATGGTACACCCTCCTACATTTATGGAACCGATTATACGACGGGAACAACAACTGATGGTATAGTTTTTAGTGCATACACTTTTAATTATACGGGGGCAACTATGACGGGAGCAACATTATACTATAGAGATTTTGAAGATGGTTTTACCTTAATAACGGGAACCACTCATGGTTTTAAAAAGGAAGATGTAATAAATTATACTTTAACAAGAAATGAACATTTTTTAGGATTTGTTGAACAACCGACCGTTTATTCAAATGTTTTCATTGAGAGAAGTAAACAAGGTGTAATGGAAAAGAATTTACGATTGGGTGAAATTGATAATGTGGGTGAGTTAAGTGTATATGGTAACGGATTTTTTAAGATTAAAAAACAATAAGATTTATATTTATTAATAAAAAGATATGGCAGTAGGAAGTTATGGTATAGTAAGGCCGGCAGATGTGTCACCAGCGGATGTAGAAATATTTTATCACTACGTTTCTGGTAGAACAACTGATGCAACTGCAACACTTACAAAATTAGATTCGGAAACAATTTTGACGCCAGTATATCATAATGAGAATACTACGGATAATACAAATGCTCAAAACAACGAGATATTAGGTGGTTTATATAATTTAAAATTAAGTGCCGATAACTTTTCTGAATTAGGAATTTACACATTACATATTAGACCAAAACAAATTCGTACATCAATTACGGATTGTGGTGTTTTAGCTTCGTTACCATCAGTAAGAGGTTTGGTTATCGATTTAAATAACGTTCCTTCTGAAGATAGAGGAAAATTCACACCTCAAGGTTTGGTTGGATATAGAATTGAATATATCAATACAACTACATTACAAAAAACACCAAATTTTTATAGAGTTGTTACATCATCTTTCTTTTGTGTACCGATTGTTTCAAATTTATCAAATACGACAGATAAGGCGGTTAGATACCAATACACTGACCAAACATCTAATTTAATATTTTTAACATTAACACCTTCATCGTCACCATCAAGTAGACCAAATGTGGTTCCATTTATTGGTGAGCCTGGTCAAAATATTATTTTAACGAACACATATTTCAATCCAACAACTATTGAAGTTGAAATGGTTGAACATGACGCGTCTACATTGGCACATGCTCTATACGGTAATCAAACTAAAGCGATTACTCCAGGTATTTACACAATTTACGATCAAGATAACAATATCTATAAACAATACAACCTATACGAAATCAAAGACGAATTTAACGATACTATGTATGAAGTTAGAGAGGAGAGAGATTCAATCGATGAGACTTTAGGTTTTACTAATATTACAGAATAATGGCGAAATATAAAGTACCAAGTCAAGTAGGTAACGGTTCAGAAACCTTTAGTGATAGTGTCGTTGGTTTTCAAATAACCGATGGTACAAGTCAATTGACTAATACTAACTTTTCAATAGATAAGGTAATTCCCGAAAAAGATGTTAGAAATTTTAGAACACAAAACTTTTCTGAATTTTTAACATTAGATAGTTTAAAAGAGGAAACAACCGCACCAACAACTCAAGATGGTACACCAACAACTAAAAATGAAAAAATTAGATTTAAAGGTGCAAAAAATGATGCGGGTAAATCTTTATTTGGTTCGTTAAGACAAAGGTCACAAGTTGCGGTAATTAATATCATTAAAAAATTCCCTGCGGCAATTTATGTTGACCCAAATAGTGCGGTTAGAAGTTCACCTTATTCAGCGTCAGGAATTACATATAGTCAGGTAACAAAAAATACAACTTTCTATGTTGAGAAAGCGATGATTTACAATCCATTTGAAATTGTATTAAAAAAACTTGACAGTAGTATTACACCTGCAACTGATAATAAATTAAGAAATCTATATACTGAATATAAAAAATATACGTTAGAATATAACGGTTCAACATATGATGTTGTAAATTACACGGAAGCCAATTCATTAAATCTTATCAAATTTGTTGTAAGTGGTAAACCATTTGGGACAGATACTACGTCTACAACACCATTGTTAATCAGACCAAACAATGGTATCACAGAAGAATTTTTTAATAATTTAGATGAGTTTGAATCTTTATTACTTAATAGAGAAGGGTCACCAAAATATACCGCAACATTTAAAGTACCAAGAGATAGTTTTGACCAAACAAAGACTGAAATAATAAGTGCATATGCCACTTGGCCGGTTACGAGAGATAATTGGAATATTCAGATTGTTGGTATTGATTATAACAACTACATATACACTTTAAGTTCATTAGCGGATGAGATAGATGATTATAAATCTAATTTAGTTGTAAGATTTTTAGCGGCACCACAATTATTTGAATTTGATACCGAAGACCAAAAAGCGGAATCTATATTTCAATTATATGGTCAAAATTTTGATAGAGTAAAAAAATACATAGATAACATTGCTTACATGAGAAATGTGAGTTATGATTCAATCAACAATGTTCCTGATTTATTATTAAAGAATTTATCACAAACATTAGGTTTATCTACAGTTCCTTTACACGATGAAACAAGTTTAAAAAATTCATTATACACAAGAACCGATGCGGGTTATTCTGGTTTAACTATGGGGATGACTTTGGTTGAGGCGGAATATGAATTTTATAGAAGATTACTTGTTAACTTGGCTCACATTTATAAATCAAAAGGTACAAGAGCGTCAATAGAATTTTTCTTAAAATTTTTAGGTGCACCTGAACCAATGATTAAAATCGAAGAGTTTGTATATGACGTTACTAATTTAGTTACAACAAATACTGTACAAGATGACATTTATGATTTAATTCAAGGTAATAGAAAATTAGTTGAAATTACAGGATATACATTTAGTGCAACGGGTACTACCGGATATTCTTATAGTACAGGTTTAACAACATATTCTACAACGTTAACGAGAGACCAATATCCAATCGATACGGATGGTTATCCAAGACAAATCACGGGTGGAACAAGTGAAGTATATTTCCAAAAAGGTGCTGGTTGGTATCAAATAACTGCGGACCATAGGTCGAGTGATATTATTGATACAACAACATCGGTATTAACGGGTAATACAAAAACAATTAAAACAGGCCCAAAACGATTTACATACGGAGAGGATTATTTTGATGTATTTAGAAAATTACCTGGTTTAGATTATGGTTTTGATTTAGATTCAAGAATTGATAATACAAAAATTAATAATGTAGATTCAACTGATGAGACTAAACGTATTCTTAATAGAAAAAATATTAATATTTTCTTATCATCCGCACAAGCGGTTGATTATGATATTTGGAGAAAGTCGAGAAACCTTGAAATATCATTTGGTTCAGCAACATTAAATCCACAAACAGGATTTACATTTGCGGAATATGTTAATAACGTATTAAGTCAGACTGTTAAAAATTCACATATTATAAAATATGAAAACAATTATATTTCATTAGAGGACATTTATAGTGATTATATTAATAACACTAATAACACAGGTTATACACCATATAATCATATTTCATTAAATGAATTTATAACACAAATGAGTCCATATTGGACTCAAGTTGTGGAACAATTTGTTCCTGCAACAACATTATGGAATGGTGGTAATTTAATTGAAAATAATAAATTTGGTAGGTCAAAATATCGATATAGAAAACCATGTCAAATATTTGAATTAATTGACGGAGTTTATCCTGAACCAACAGGTTCAACAACACAATATTTCCAAGATGAAATCACAACAATGTGGAATTTATATAGTTTCGCATCGGATACAGATAATTTAAATGGAATTGGTAACGTTCATTTAGAGGACGGATATATTCAATTTTATCCTATTTTTGAAATTGATGGTAAAATATTTTCAGGTGATACAGATACAAGATATTCATATACACATTATGGACCTGACGATGATCCCGAAAACTATTTGGCATTAAATTACCCACAAAGAGCAACTTATGCATTATTAAGTGGTACTACTAATGTTACTACAACTGTTACGGGAACAACATATTATAAATCAGTAAAATTATATGACGATACTGAACCACCAACAACACCAATTAAAAATCCCGATTATACTGCATTAAAATTAATGTGGAAACAGGCAATCGTTAATACGGTTGATTACATTAATTTATATTCGGGTACGACAATTGGAGACTCAATATATAATAGTGGGGCATTACCATACGCACCTTATACTGCATCAACCGGTAGTGATGTTAGTGCATTAACAACAAAACCAATTTTATCTTGTGAATTTTTCACAGATAGTAATGGTGACGAAAAAGTAAGATTTAAATCATATAAGTACGGTCCACATGATTGTACAATTATGAAGTCGTTTAATTTCTTAATGGGTTATGGTAAGAGTACTCCTGACCCTACTCCAACACCTACGGTTACTCCAACTAACACACCAACTGTAACACCGACAGTCACTGTAACACCAAGTATGGAGGCGACTAGAACACCTACACCAACGGCAACGGTAACTGTAACACCAACAAAAAGTATTACACCAACACCTACAATTACACCAACAATAACTAGTACACCGGCAGCAACACCTGCGGGAACTCCGGGTGTAACTTCAAGTCCAACCACAACTCCTACAATGACGCCAACAATGTCTACGGATTTATATTGGTTTGAGTTAACTCGCTGTGATGACGGCGTAACCAAGTGTTACTCTATCCCGTATAGTGCCGCTCAAATGTCACCAGGTCGTGTATTTTGGTCATCAGGTGGACATTACTATACAATTGGTGCATATTATAATACGACAGGTTCTGACCCAGGAACCGGTGCTTGTGCAAATAAATTAGATGGGTCAATGTTGGCTGCTGGTCAAACATGTTATGATACTCCTGAAACTCCTGGACCTTCAGCTGTTTATAGAACTGCACGTTTAACCGCAGCTTGGGCTTACACAGGAAGTACAACATACAATCAGCAAATGACGGATACCTGTGGATTATATCCATATCAGGCAACTTCACTTGGTTATACAGGATTAAGTCAAAATGGCTCAACATCATTTTATGTTGATGAGGCGTCAATTGTGCCGGGTACAACGTATACCTTATATGATTCAAATATTGGAGGTAGTGTTGTGGATGGTGGTAACAAATACCACTCTATTTTAATATATGGTAGTGGAAGCACATTTAATTATGTTGTATATATAAACACATCTGGGGTGATGAATGATTGGCATACTTGTCCATAAAAAAATTAAATCAATATTTATAACATATGAGTTTTTTAGACATTAATAATTCGGAATATCTTTCAGCTAGAATAACCCAACAAGGAAGAAAGGCCATCGCCAAAGGAAACTTTGACATTAGTTATTTTACTATTGGTGATTCCGAATATAACTATGAGGACTCATTCAAGTCATTAACTGGAACAACTAATTTTCAATCGGTATTTACACCTTTAGATAAAGACACATATACAAAATATCCATTTAAGTTAGATGCGGTTGCGTTAAGTGGAACGACAACTTACGGTGTACCAATTCAAAATTATGAAACAACAATTTTACGTAACCCAATGGGACCTGCGGGATTTGTTTCAGATAATAAACCATATAGTGCGACTTATGGTACGGGTACAACAATTGAATGTTTAACTGATAGAGTTAGTTATTCATCTTTAAGTGGTGGAACTAGTTTAACTGTAACTAAAACATCGGGAACAACATATGCTGATTGTGAATTTATCACATTATCTTTTGATGTCTTTAATATTTCAGGATCAACTCAATTAATTACGGGTAGTACAAATAGTTTTATTTATAAATTAGAAACTGTTACAGGTGCCGCATCTGGTACAACACAAACATTTACATTAGATAGACCATTACCAAACGTATCCGGTTTAACAGGATATGCAAATGTAATATGTAACAAGTGTGATAACGAATTTAGTACCGTAAGTGATATTGATAATTGTGTTCCACAATTGCCAGATAACGAAGCTCAACACAATCCTTGGACATTAAACGTTGTTTGGGGTAAAAAACCAATTGGTATTAAAGCAACGGATTCAGGTAGTAATGCAACAAGAGACTTAACAGGATATACAAGTAACAAATATATTGGAGTAAAAGAATATTTGGGTTATGGTACATCTTCAGGTCAAACATATAATACAGGAACAACATATAATAATTCACATGGTGAATCAATAACATTGTTACCTGAAGAACAAAAGGCAATTGCAATTGTACATTATTCGGAAGTTGGGGATATTGTAAATGACCCAAATAGATTCTTCAAATATGATGATTATATTAGTACAAACAGTGATACAACGGTTGCTACAGATTATAACGGAAGTTATATAAGTGACAATAGTTATTTCCAAGTTCATATTCCATTCTTATTATATCATAGAAGTAGTAGTGGACTATCGGGTGCAACATTTAATATGGATACCACGGATAGATATATTAACTCAAGTGCGAATACAAATTTAAACATCAAATACCGTGATTTAATTGACCAATCATCTAATAAGGTTGGTAAAGTATTTGTTGATAAGAAAACAATAGTATTTGATGATGAGGAAATAGTTGCCGCGTTGGATTATAAATCAAATAGAAGATATACATTACCCGCACCTAAAATTGGTTTAAATACACCGACAGGTGCAACATATTCAATATCGGGTTCAACAAATACAATGTGGGTAACATACGTATTTTCAGGAACAACATCAACAGGTGCAACTTATAACTCACTACCGTGTCAATATATTTCTAAAGTTACGGGTAATACATCATCTGTATCAAATGTGACATTATCGTTTAGTGGGTCGAGTTTCCAACACATGCAATTATCGTCTAATGATATTGTTAATGGTTATGTTGCAAATAAGTTTTTTGTTTTAGCACAAACAGGTACAACGGGTAATCAACCAACAAACTCTGCTTGGAAGGCAATTGATTTTACATCTCAATTAACATTATCTAATAATAATATTACTCCATCAACATTGACTGGTGTCACATTTACAATAACAAGTGAATTATATGGTGCGGCAACAACATTTGATTTATCGACACACATGAGTGGTTTGGTAACATTAAGTGGAAGAACGGCTTCACATTTTGGTGACGAACAACCATTCCCTGGTAGTGTTAAGTTAGTTAGAGCAACTGATATTGAGGAGATGAATTTCTTGGTTAATTTACCATCAGGTAAGTTTGCCACAACACAAAATCCAACACATACTGGTTCAACCGTTAATTCAACAAGTACACCAATACCAATGATTACTGAAGTTGCTTTACTTAATTCTGACAAAGTCCCAATGGTTGTTGCGAAAACAAGTAAACCAATCGCAAGAACGGGTACACAGGTGTTTGCTGTCAAACTTGATTTTTAACCTTTACATTTTTATAATAATATTGTATATATTGGTATATGAATATAGATGTAAAATTTAAGAACAAGCCAAAAATTTTAGGATTGGATATTTCCACTAAAACAATTGGGTGGGCACTGTTTGATATTTCAGGCTCAAAACTATTAGAACTAACACATTTTTCCCCAAAGATTAAACCTCAACCTGAAGATAAGTTAGAAGAACTTATGAAGAAGGCTGATGCGTTTCAAAAACATTTGGACAATTATAAAGATATGGGGATTGTCCGTGTTGTAATTGAGGAACCGTTATTAAGTTCAAACAATGTTTACACAATTGGTACATTATTAAGATATAATACGATGGTGTGTAAATCCATATATGATACATTTGGTATTGTTCCAACATTTATATCAACGTATAATTCAAGAAAATTTGCTTTCCCTGATTTGGTAGGACCAAATGACAAAGGACGTAATGTTTTATTTGGTGGATATCCAAAAGATATCGATAAAAAACAGGTGATTTGGGATCATGTTAATGCGGTTTGTCCTGAAGTAAATTGGTTATATGGTAAGACAGGTAATTTGAAAAAAGAAAATTTTGATATGGCTGATGCTGCAACATGTGTTATTGGTTATATTAATATGAACAAATAGTGATTAATATTTTATATTACGGATTATTTGGTTTATATTTTTAAAAAGACGGGATGGGTAGAAATACTCATTTAGTTGGTGTCCCTCGGAGGTGGTGTTCCGGGGGATTTTTTTTTATCAAAAATTTTATATATATTTCTACTGTATGGTAGATAACAAAATAGATTATTCCCCCGTTGTAGAGATACTTGAAGATATTTTAGGTGACTACAAATTACATAATGATGTCAAGGGTCAAATATCCTTTGATTGTCCCGTATGTTCATATGATATTAAGGGACTTGATGAAGGTGATGGTAAAGGAAACCTTGAAGTAAACTACAAATACAACGTTTATAAGTGTTGGGTTTGTGCCGAAACTCATGCAACTCACGGTTCAATACATAAACTGATTAAGAAACACGGTACACCTAAACAATTAAAAAAATACATATTGTTAAGACCCGAAGAACATGAGGACGGGACTAAACGAGTGTACAAACCAATAAAATTACCACAAGAATTTATTCCATTTAAGGATGCAAGTTTTGGTATTAAGTTAACACCTCAATTCAAACAAGCATACAATTACATTAAGAAAAGGAACATAACCGATATGATGTTACAAATGTACAACATTGGTTATTGTCCAAGTGGGTTATATGAGAATAGAATTATTATACCATCATACGATTCGGAAAGAAATGTAAATTACTTTATTGCTCGTTCTTATTTAACACATAGTAAATTGAAATATAAAAATCCTGAAGTACAAAAGGAAATAATCATATTCAACGAACATTTAATTAATTGGGACGAGACAGTCTATATAGTTGAAGGAGCGTTTGACAGTATATTCATTCCAAACTCAATTCCAATGTTGGGTAAGTTTATGAGTGAACATTTATTTGAAACCTTATATGAAAAGGCGAAGAAAATTGTAATTGTACTTGACCCTGATGCTTGGAACGATGCTGAACGATTATATCATAAAATCAATTGTGGTAAATTAATGGGTAAAGTTTGGATTGTTAAATTAGAAGGAGATAAAGATATTGCTGACTTAAAAGGTGATTTAAGTGAGTACAAGATAAAACAAATAGACTAATATGAATTTAAATGATATCTCATTAGAGATTAGAGAAACGTTAGAAGAAAGAAGGAAACAATTGGATTTGTCCTTCATTGAGGAAGATCACATTTATTACATGAGAGATATTAATGGTAATATTAGAAGTAATTTCCCATCAGTATCTAAAGTAATTAAAAAATTCTATAAACCATTTGATTCGGAAGGTAAGGCTTTACAAATGTGTAAAGGTGACCCTGAAGCAGCAAAAGAATTGTTGGGTGAATGGAAACAAGCGGGTGATTTATCTACTAATATGGGTAGTCGAGTTCACTTTGAATTGGAAACAGATACGATTGGTAGATTTGGTGGTTATAAAGATGTTAGACAACCAATATTTGAAATCAATGAGGAACAACAACGTAAGAGTGACAATATGATTAAGGCGGGAAAACAATTTCTTGATTTAATGTTGGAACGTGGTGCGGTGTTGTTAGATACTGAAATTGTTTTAGGTGACCCCGAAGAAGGTTACACAGGACAACCCGATAAGGTATGGTTAATGATGAATAAACAAAAGGATGGATTTGGTTTTGTTACTACCGATTGGAAAACAAACCAACCAAAGAATTTTGAAGTACACCATTATACGGGTAAGTTATATTTTCCTTTTAATGAATATCACGATAATGCGTTAGGTCATTATTATTTGCAACTTCCACTATATGGTAGATTGTTATTAAAGATGTTAAAGGGAACAAAATTTGAGGATACTAAATTATTAGGTAATGTTATTGTATTATTAAAAGACGATGGTACATTTACTGAATATAGAGTACCCCCACAAATTAACAACACTATTTTAAACATGGACTTAAGTAAATTTATTAAAAAATGATAAAAAGAATTGTACATATTGCGGACATTCACATTAGAACGTTTCAATACCACGAATTGTATAAAGAACAATTTCAAAGATTACTCGATGAATTAAAAATTCAATATACAAATTGGGTTAATGAAGGTTTAAATTGGGAAAACATCCGTATTGTAATTGCGGGAGATATTGCACACCAAAAGATTAACATATCAAACGAACAATTAATGTTAACTAGTTGGTTCTTAAAACAATTAGGAGAATTTGGTAAGGTAGTAATCATACCGGGTAATCACGATTTCTTGGAGAATAACACACAACGTTTGGATAGTATCACACCAATTGTTGAATTGTTATATGACGAACCAATTGTTTATTACAAAGATAGTGGAGTGTATCCTGACGAAAATATTAATTGGGTTGTATATTCATTATATCAACATAATGTAAGACCTGAATTTGAAAGAGAAGAAGGTAAGTTTCACGTTGGATTATTTCACGGACCAATACAAGGATTGTCAACTGATTTGGGATTTGAATTTGAAGATGCATATGATAGATTAAATTTTAATGGATTAGATTTATTGTTATGTGGTGACATTCATAAGAGACAACAATGGGAATTACCTAATGGAGGTAAAGCGGTAATGGTTGGATCACTAATCCAACAAAACTTTGGTGAAACGGTGAAACATCATGGTTATGGTATATATAATATGGAGACTGATGGATATACATTCCACGATTTACCAAATGAACAACCATTCCTTCATTTCTCCATAAAAGATATTAATGACATTGAGAATGAAACTGAAACGCACCTTAATCTTGGATAATGAATTTATTCAGTATTGTGAATTAAATGATATAAAAGATATTGACAAACAAGCAAAGGAAACCTTCAATCGAGGGTTTTCTTTGTTAAAATACGGTGAGACACCTACAGGTAACGCAACGGTTAGAGAAGTAATAAAAGAAGTACCTGTTGAAGTTATTAAAGAGGTTATTAAAGAAGTTAAGATTGAGATTCCCGTTGAAAAAATTGTTGAGAAAGAAGTGATTATTGAAAAGGAAGTTAAAGTTCCATATGAAGTAATCAAAGAAGTTATAAAGGAAATACCGGTCGAAGTGATTAAGGAAGTTATAAAAGAAATAAAGGTTGAGGTCCCTGTTGAGGTGGTGAAAGAAGGTGAAACTAAAACCGTGGTTAAAGAAATTATTAAAGAGATACCTGTTCAGGTCATAAAAGAAATAATCAAAGAAGTACCGGTGGATAAGATTGTTGAGGTAATAAAAGAAGTTCCCGTAGAAAAAATTATTATTAAAGAAGTGATTAAGGAAGTCACCAATACTTCAAAAATTGATGAATTGACAAAAGAGAACGAACAATTAAAAACGGATTTATTAAAAATTACAGATACATTATCAAAACTAAACAAGGCTAAATTTATGAAGAGTAGTGATATGAGTTCATTGTATGATGAATAATATCCGGCAACTTTTTTCTTTTTATCAATAATTTTAGTTATCCTTTATAAAAACATATTATTATGATGACAATTTGGATTTGGGTTTTTATTGCCTATGGAATGACCAGTATTTTAGTTTGGGGTTCCATTTTTGAAAAACAAAGAGAGTGGATTAAGAAGCACTCAAAATTTTTTGGTGATTTAATTAGTTGTACATTATGTACTGCAACATGGGTTGGATTTTTTATGTCAATAGTTCTTGGTCATTTATCCAAAATGATTGCAACTGATGATTTACCAACATTGGTTTGGATATTCTTTGATGGAATGTTTACCGCAGGAGCCGTTTGGGCAATAAATGCTATCGTCGAGTTCTTCGAGGAGAGTAGAATTAAATAAATTTTAATGAAGTTTGAATTAGATTTATTTGGGAACCCAATTGTTCCTAAAGATAAAATAACCGAATATGTAAATTTTATATGTGAAGGTTTTGATGCTAGGTCGTTAAATGAAATTGACGCGTCATTAGATAGTGATGAGTTTTACAAAAAATTAGTTTGTTACGTTGACGATTCGTTGGATGTGATAAATGAGAACAAGAAAAAATCTGACGAGAAACAAAAATTAAACGAAACTGAAAAAAGTTCTGAAGGTGGAACAAGATCCGATAGAGGTAAATTTGGTGAACAAGTTGTAGTTTACATTGTAAAAAAATGTTTACTCTTATGTGGTATCGATGAAGAGGATTATGAAATCTACATTCATACAAAAAAACCAACAGTTTGTTACATAGATGAGAATACCTATACCAAATCTTATTTAGATGTTCACGTTTATATTAAGGGTATATTGTTTATCATCATTGAGGCTAAAAGTTATACTGATTTGGGAATGTTGCAAAGAACAATTCACGTAACAAAACAAATCAAGAAGTTTAAGAAAACAAAAGAATCAATTTTATCATACATAATATCGTTAGAAAACGGGATTGATGATAACTCATACAATTTTGAAATGTATGAGAATAAATTGGAATATGGTGAAAAAGATTATAACTTTAACGGGGCACATTATTTGATGTCAGGTAAAAGAAAATCGGGAGAACCAATTTACAAACCGGAATATAGAAAAATGATTGATAAAGAATTGTTGCAAAATTGCATCAGTTCAATTTGTAACGATATCAACCAAAAGAAAACACAATTTTATAAAGACAATGAGTAATCCATTTATCAAAGTAACTTGGGACGATGTTCCTGAAAATTTTACACCTGAAAAAATAAGGAGAGTAAAAACATATTTCCAAGAGAAATATGGAACAAAGAGTGTGCAAGTTATTACCAAGAGTTTATCGAACATAAACAACACAAGATTAGAATCGTTAGAAGTAACAGACAATATTCTTGACCACCAATATCAAAAAACTTTAATGAAGGATTTCATTAAGGATAATAGTATTAATGTAAAGTGGGAATTGGTTGATAGATTAGATAATCGTGTTAACGGAGAAATCGATAAACAAAATGAAAATAAAGTTAGATACAATAAATGGTTTATTAAGAAGGTTGAATTCTCCAACTTTCTATCATTTGGTGATAATAATGTTATTGATTTTACAAATCTTGACGGCATTACTGTAATTGAATCTACACCTAAAAACTTTGGTGGTAAGTCAACATCATCTGTTGACCTATTAATGTTCTTATTCTTCAATACAACAACGAAGACAAAAACTAATGCGGAAATCTTTAATAGATTCACTAACAAGGACGAAGTAAGTGTTCGTGGGGAAATTACCATTGATGGTGACGATTACGTCATAGAACGTAAAACATCACGTAAGATGAGTAAGTCTGGTGATTACACAGTAACTAACAAACTTGAATTCTTTAAAAAGAATGAAGATGGTACTATTGAGAATTTGTCAGGTGAACAAAGAAGAGAAACTGAAGCGTTTATTGCGTCCGCAATAGGTACCGAAGAAGATTTCTTATCAACAATATTAACAACGGGATATAATCTTGAGGAGTTAATTGAATCTAAACCAACTGCTCGTGGACAAATATTAGTTAAGTTCATGGGGTTGGAGAATCTTAAAGTTAAAGAGGAGATTGCGAAAGAAATATACAATGATTGGAGTAAGAAGTTAATCTCAAACACATATAACATTAAACAGTTAGAGATTGACAATCAAACTTATTTGGATAGTATCACTAATTCCGAAGAACAAATCGTTGAATTAGAAAAAAATTTAGAGGGGTTTGAAAAAACACTTAAACGTTTAGAAGGTGAAAGAGACGACGCTTTATCATCAAGAAACAACGATGTTGATAAAGATTTAATCAACACCAACCCAACATTACTACAGAGAGAAATTAATGATTTAACCAATCAAAGAAATGCTAGCCAATCTAACGCTAATACTATTATTGTTGTGGAACCTTCAGAATATTATTATGAGGAACAACACAAAGAACTCAAAGGTCAAATGGCAGAGTTACAAGGGATTGAAGTCGCGGGGAATTATGAGAAGGGTGAGAAAGAAAAATTAATTAAGAAATTTGAGGAGGGAACTGTTTGTCCAACTTGTAATCGTGCATTAGATGAGGTTGATCATACTGATGAAATTGAAAAGATTAAAAAAGAAATTGAGGACATTGTTAAAACATTAGAACAGAATAAAATTGCGTTTGATTTGTTAAAAGAACAATCAGAGTCGTTTGATAAATTAAAAACTGAATTTGAAACTTACGAAAGAAATAAACTTCGTAAAGAAAGATATGAATTGGAGGTTGAACAAAAACAACTTGAAATCGACCAAAAACAAGTTCGTTTAGATAAGTTCGAAGATAATAAGAAAAAGTTAGAGGACAATCAAAGAATTGATTCGTTGGTAACAGGTTTAAGAACACAGATTGAAACAGCGAATGCGGACATTCGTGTTACGGGAACTAGTATTGAAAAACACAGAAACAATATTATCAATATGAACGATAAGATTGGTATCAACAATGATTTGATTACCAAGATTAAATCTGAAGAGGAGTTACTTTCAGTATTCAAAATTTATTTAACCATATATGGTAAGAATGGTATTTCTAAAGTAATCATGAAGAATATGATTCCATTGATTAACCAAGAACTTTATCATTTACTTGTTGATAGTTGTCATTTCATTTTAGAGTTGAATGTAAATGATAAGAATGAAGTTGAGTTCATTATGATTGATTCAGAGACTCGTGTAGTAAAACCATTAAACGCAGGTTCAGGTTATGAAAGAACAATTTCGTCATTGGCACTTCGTAGTGTATTGACAAAAATTTCATCATTACCAAAACCTAATATTGTAGTAATGGACGAAGTGTTTGGAAAAATTGCAGATGAAAACCTTGAAATGGTTGGAGAGTTTTTCAAAAAGATTAAGAATTATTTTGAACATATCTTCGTCATATCACATAATTCTTTAATACGTAATTGGTCCGATAATTTGATTATGATTAAGAAAGAAGAAAATGTTTCATCTATTGATTTTATTACCCCAAAAATTTCATAGTTAGATTTTAAATACCTATATTTGTTTAACAAAATAAACTTACAATGACACCAAAAGAATTAAAAGATTTTGGTCTTTATAGTAAAGACCTCGGTATCAGTTCATTAGATGTACACCGTTACAATAACCGAATTGAAAACAGTTTAACTCCATATATCTTGGAGGAAAGAAGTATGAATGTAACACAAATGGACGTATTCTCACGTTTGATGATGGAACGTATTATTTGGGTTGCGGGTGAAGTAAACGACCACATGTCTGTGGTAACTCAAGCACAATTAATGTTCTTGGATAGTTTAGATCATAACGACATAACCATGCACATTGACAGCCCTGGAGGTTCAGTTAAATCTGGTCTCTCGATGGTCGATGTGATGGACTATATTAAATCTGATATTCGTACAATTAATACGGGTATGGCAGCATCTATGGGTTCAGTCTTATTAGGTGCGGGTACAAAAGGTAAACGTGGTTCATTACGTTTCTCTCGTACTATGTTACATCAATCATCAGGAGGTGCTGGTGGTAACATCCAAGATGCAAGAATCACATTTGCCGAATGGGAAAAAATTAATGACACATTGTTTGACCTATTAGGGGGGTATTGTGGAAAGGACCGAGAAACTGTTAAGAATGATGCTAGTCGAGATTTGTGGCTAGGTTCCGAAGAAGCGTTAGCTTATGGAATTATTGACGAAATAGTTAAGAAGAAGAATTAGAACAAAAGAGGACGAAAGTCCTCTTTCTTCATATTTATATATAAACATAATTATGAAGATTAATAAAACCTATATTCTATTACTAATTGTTGCAGCAATTGCACTTTATAGTTTATATGAAAGTAATTCTATTAAGACTGACGTTGCTGGGTATTATCAAAAGATAGATTCCTTACAAAATGAAATCGATTCCGTTGAGAATGAGAATAAAATTTTAGATTCACATATTGCAAACGTTGATAACGAAATCAATAAAGTTGAAGGGGATATTACTAATGTCAATAAAAACATAACAATTATTAAAAACAATACACATGAAAAAGTTAGCGCTGTTAACGATTATACTATTCACGACTTACTCAAGTTTTTCGCAGACCGTTACGAAAACGGACTCGATAGTACCCTTAAAAGTACCGACGGCAAAGTTAGTCATTAAAGACTTACTACAAGGAGACGGAGCAAAGGCAGAATTGGTTGAAGCATATAAAGTAATTGATTTACAAAAAGGTCAAATTGGTCTTTATGCTCAAAAAGATACACTTAAGGATCAAAAGATTGGTAACCTTAATACTATTATTGAGAAGAAAGACCAACAAATAAGTCTTTACGATAATATGGCAAAAGATTTACAAAAAGAACTTAAGGTACAACAACTTAAAACCAAATTCTATAAAGCTGGTTCAATATTAGGTATTGGTGTTGCAATAATAACTACGACATTATATCTTGTTAAGTAATGAAGAAACTTTTAGATGTTAGACATTTTGTAATCATAATTTTAATATTAATTGCTATCGTGGAATTTATTAACCCTAAAGGAATAATGCCACATAGAGTAAAGATTCAAACGGACTCCATACCATATGCAGTACACGATACAATACCCGTAGATTCATTAGTTGAAGTTGAGGTGGAGGTTGAAGTACCTGTTGAGGTACCCGTTGAGAAAAAAGTTGAGGTTCCTGTTTTACAACCTGTGGATACAAACGAAATATTAAAAATACATTTTGCTAAAGTTTATCATAAAGAAGTATTAAATTTACCCAACAACCAAGGAAGTGTAACAATTATTGATACCATATCAAAAAATACGATTGTTAATCGTAAATTTATTGCTGATGTAAAACGTATGATTGTTAAAGATACCATATACACAAAGGAACCAAAAAAGAATCAAATATTTTTTGGGTTTGAAAGTGGTTTTAGTAGTACCGACATAGTATCACATATTGGTACAGGAATATTATTTAAAACCAAAGAGGATAAGGTATTTCATATTGGTGTTGGTGTGGCAAACAGAACACTTGACGGAACAAATGGAAGTTTCACACCATACGTCGATGGTGGAGTTTATTGGAAACTTAAAAAAAGAAGATAGTATTAACCTTTATTAGTGAAATAGTATGAAAACATTTATATTATTTGTTTTTGGTATGTTTGAAGACCACGAAGACGTGGAATATTTTTGTACCGAAGTTCTTGCAGATGTACCAGTTATTGATAGTGTTAGGTACGTTATTGAAAATTCCCAAAACATCATTGTGATATTTGATTCAGAGTCAGATTATAGAACTTTATCTACGGAACTTTACGTAGTATTGGATAATGACAATGTGAAATTCTACTTCATATTTGATAGAGAGAGTTTAGTTACCGCACATGTACCCCAACAAGTAAAGGACTTTATTTTTAAACCTAACACGGACAGTAAGTTCCTAAAGGTTGATTATGAGAAACCTGAAAAGTCCACAAAATTAGATTTAGATGAATTACTCGATAAGATTGAAAAGTCGGGAATTGCTAGTTTAACCCCAGAGGAAAAAAACTTCCTCGACAATTTTGAAAATTAAAATATTTTTCGTATTTTAGTACTACTACACAATTTAAACTCTTACCATGAAGAAGTCTATCCTCATCAATTCAGATGAAATCCAACACTACATTAAGGATTTGAGAAAAATTCCTGTTATCTCACATCAGAGACAAGAGGAGATTTTTGATTTACTTAATGACAGTACTATCACAAAATCGGAAAAACAAAAGTTATACAATGAACTAATCGTTGGTAATTTGAGGTTCGTAATTTCAGTTGCAAAAATGTACCAAAATCAAGGGTTAGACTTACTTGATTTAATTTCAGAAGGTAACATTGGATTAATTAAAGCGGCTGAAAGATTTGACCCGACAAGTGGATTAAAATTCATTTCTTATGCGGTGTGGTGGGTTAGACAATCAATTATGGCATCATTAAATGAAAATGCCAGAACCATTCGTATTCCATCTAATTTAGTTCAAGAAGCACAGAAAGCAAGAAAGGATGAATTAAATGAAGAGGATAAGTTCCACATCAATAATGAAGAAAGTACACCGATTGGTGTGAACTTACCGTATTGTGTTGGTTTATATAAAGAAATAAATGAAGACGGAGATCAATTAATCGACGTTATCCCAAACAGAGACATAGAAACTCCTGACGCCATTTTAAATTCACCTGAAGAAATTAAGAAAAAAGTGAATTTAATGTTGAGTGTATTGGATGAAAGAGAAAAAATTATCATCGAAAGATACTATGGACTAACAGGTATTGAATCTAATTTAGAGGACCTTGGTGAGGAGTTCGGATGTACAAAAGAACGTATTAGACAACTACGTGATAAAGCAATTAAGAAGTTAAGAAACGAGAGTTTCGGTCTCTTAAACTATTTATAGTCTATGAATGGTAATTGGTTAAAGACATTAGTGGCATTAGCGGCATTCCTTATTGCGGGTAGTGCTGCATATTTTTCAGTAACAGGTTTGGGTGTGTTATTTAGTGGTGCTGCAGTTGCCGTAATGGTTATGGCAGGTTCATTAGAGTTTGCAAAACTTGTAACAGCAACATATCTTAAACAAAAATGGGACACTATCCAAGGATTCAATAAATGGTATTTGGCAACTGCTGTTACTATTTTAATGCTAATCACCTCGGCGGGTATTTTTGGTTACTTATCCAATGCATTCCAACAACAAAACCTTCAACTACAACAAGTTGAAAGAGAAATATTAGTTCACTCAACCAAGATTGAACAGAATGAATCACAAATAAAACAATTATCAACACAGATTACCGAATCAAATAACAATCAAGGTAAGATATTAGATAATGGCAAAGTTAATTCACGTCTATTACGTTCTGTAGATAATAGAGATAAACAAATCTCAAAGTTAAACGACCGAATTGCTAAATTACAACAAGAAAATGCTGCGGAGAATGATTCAATAAATAAAATTAAAACCGATAACATCTCAATTGAAAAAGAGGTGGGAGGTTTTAGGTTTGTTGCGGAGGCATTTGGTGTTGAATTAAACACAGTTGTTAAATTCTTTATTATATTAATCGTTATTGTATTTGATCCTTTAGCAATTGCATTAGTGATTGCATTTAACCAATTGGTTATGGTTAAAAAGAAGGATGAGGAGGAAAACGTAACACCACAATCACCCGAACAATTACAAGACTTCGTAGATGAGACATCAAGATTACGTTTAAGTGAAAGTGACTTAAAGAAACTTGAAGAAGTATTATTAAATCCACCAAAACCAAATGAAGAACTAAAAAAAGCTGCAGAAAATTATAACGATATCTTTACTGATGAATTTAAAGAAAGGTTAAAAAAGATTGAAAAAGATAGGGAAGAGAAACATGGTGAGATACTTCCTGAAGAAGAACCAATTGGTGCATTGGCAAATAGTGAATATGTAAACGATGATATATCAGATTGGGATTCAACATTAATGGATGGATTGGAAGATGAAGACAATGATTGGGGTGATTTAGATATGAATGATTTAATCGGTGACGATGAAATTTTTTCCACTACAGAACCAAATAATGAAAATATTTTCCAAGAAGAGGAGAAGACACAATTACAAAAACTACAAGATTATGTAAATCCTCCAATTGATGTTGCGGTGGATAATGAACCTGAACTTGAATTTAGTGACGAGTTTATTACACAAGCAATTGAAGAATTTAACAGAGAACAGTTAGAAGAAGAATTTGATTTACCCCAACCAACAGTAGACGTAACTCAAATTAATAATACGTTGGAAGAAGTTAACAAAGAGTTAGATAACACATCACCTGAACAGGATGATGAAAAAAAAAATTACAATCAGTAACAGTAGAAGAGGTAACAGATACCCCAACACCAATATTAGAATCGGTAGAATCGAATAAATTTAGTAATGTTGGCACACATATCCCATTACCTTACGATTTTGGTCCAGGTTATAATATAAATTTAGCCGAAACAACACCAACATTAGAATCTGAAGAATTATATTGGGAAAAGGATGACGTCAATCCAAATCAAGTAATTTATGATTTGGAAAATGATAAAACATTTATACCATCTTCAGAAGAAGAAATCACCGTCACACCACCAATAAAAAATGCTGAAACAAATTTTGTGAGAAATGTTAGTGGTACACGATATCGAAACAATAGATAAGGAAAAATTAAATGTAGTAAAGAAGAAGTCCAAAAAGACACAGATATTACTATTTGATACACAAAGACGAGTTGACGATTACGTCAATAAAATAAAAAACCGTAAGAACGGTAAATATGAAGATGTTCCACATTTTGTGGTATCTAAACTTGGTATGGTTTATCAGGTATTTGACACCAACCACAGTTCACTCACATTCGGTGACCCAAAGAAAGACCGTAAAATAATTAAAATTGCGGTTGAAAATTTGGGATGGTTAAGTAAAAACACAATTACGGGAATCCTTAATAATTGGATTGGTGATCCTTATAGATCTGAACCATATATCCGTAATTGGAGGAGTTATTACTATTGGGACAAATACAATGATACCCAATTAGAGTCACTTTCTAAATTATGTGAAATGTTATGTGACAAACATGACATATTCAAACAAGTCGTACCGTCCCAAGGATATTTGGAAAATGCATCTAATTTCAAAGGAATTGTATGTAAATCCAACTTTTCAAGTATTTATACAGATATAAACCCTTCATTTAATTTTAGGGTATTTTTTAACAATTCAAATGAAAATGAGAAATGAATATGATATGATGAAAGGTATGTTAAAGACCATGAGAACTTTAACAGAATCTAAATCATCCAATAAAGTATTGAGAGAACAAGAGGAAACTACCAATCAACAAATCACTAATCCAATCCCATCAGAGCAAACCAAAGATGATATCACCGTTATAAACGACGTGGATGTTAAATTATTGTCAAATGATGAGGCGGATATGGAATTGGCGGAAGACCAAAAAGAAGCTATCTCAACTTTAATCGATAATTTTCACCAACAAGTTTCTCAAATTGTTGAATTTGAACCTGGTATGACTTTAGCACCTAATCAAATTAGGTTAGATGGTACATTAACAGATGAAGAAATTAATTTTGTATTCATTGCAGGTGATGAATCAGGTGTTTATATTAACGCGGAAATGTTAGAATTAGAACAAGATACGGCAACCGCATTGGAAAAATTGGCCAAGTTTAACGAAACGTTTAAAACCGCAATGGAACCATTAATAAAAGATAGAAATAATAACTAATATAATGGCATTAACTGACCAAGATAAAAAAGAGATTGAAAGAATTACCAAAAAGGAAATCAGAGATTTCATGGACACAACTCAAGCACATAAGGTTGTTGTTAATATAATTCAAAAAGAACTTGGCACAAAAAAGATTGATGATAAGATAGTTGACTTATCAACTAAAGTTGTTGTTGAACTTTTCAAAACATTATGGCAAAGAAAGTCATTTTGGGAAAGTGCATTAAAATCTGTTAAATAATGAGATATACTAAACCTAATTTAGAGGAGGAGTGGATGGAAGCTCTTCGTTACCGTGAATTTGAAAAAATGGGTAAGAAGGGTTGGATAAAATTTGCATCACAAAATTACTCAATTACCAACTTTGAAAAAATTGAAGATGTTTTAAATAATATCGATTTAGATTATGATTCATTAGATGAAGATAAGAAGAAAAGATTCGAGGAAGCATTTGAAAATGGTGAAGTTGAAATCCCAATCGTAGTTAAATTTAGTAATAATGATTACGATTTATTAGGTGGTAATACAAGAGTTGCGGGTTTAATCAAAAATGGTGTAAATCCTAAATTATATGTTATTGATATGACAAAAAGAGGTGGTAATGGATCATCAAATATGATGAAAATAGAGGAGAATGATGAGGAAACACATGAACATGATGATGATATGGTTACCGGTGTTGCTGAAATTTTAAAACAAATTGAGGATATCGATAATAGAAAATCAGTTTTTGACAATATGATTGAAAAATTTGACAAGGAAAATGTTAATTATGATGAGGAAGAATTCTCAAAAATGTCAGGTTTAAAGTCAGAAAAGGGTGATAGGGAAATGGATGAGGATTGTTGGAAAGGATATAAGCAAGTTGGTGGTAAAATAAAAAATGGTAAAAATGTTCCTAACTGTGTTCCAAAGAATGAATCTGAAGGTGATACAAATGAGGCATCAAGTCCAGCACAACAAGCGGCAATTGCAATCAATATGAAGAAAAAGGGTGTTGAACCTAAAGGTGAAACAAAAGAACAAACAGATGCCGGTTCATCTGGTGCATTTGTTGGACCATTAAGTGGTGGACCCGTTAAAAAGGATATAAATGAAGTTGTAGACGCTTCTGCTTCAGGTGAGTATGATGTACCTGCTTTTGGTAAAACATCGAGAGGTGGACGTAAAGACCCCCTTAAAATCGATGGTCCTGAAAGTATCGGTAAGACACGTGCAGTTAAAGATAAGAACTTTCCAAAGTTCGGTGGACCGGGTGGTGTTTTTATAAAAATTAAGGACAAATGTAAAAAATTCCCATATTGTAATCAGGGAGATATTAATGCAATTGAGGTTTTAAGAGAATCAATTGAGGAAATTTCTAAAAAAACGGGAGTACCATACAAAGAAATTGAAATAATAGTGTTAAATGAGATAAAACAGATATTTATTTAGTATGAATATAAGTGAACTAAAACAATTAATAGAAGATGTTGTAACTAACGAAGTTAGAAAAAACATCATGGAACAATCAGAAGAGGGTAATAAACACGTATATCACATTAAATGTGAAGGTGTACCATTAGCAACATTTGACTCCGAAGAAGAAGCAAACGAAGCTTTACCTACCTACCAAGCTAAACATAAAGATGGTGAACTTATAATTGAAAAGGGAGTTTATGAATCACACGACGACATGATGGAGAAGTTTGATGAAATGAATGACGAATTAGACGAAGAAAATACAAATCAAGATATGGAAAAAGAACCTAAAGAAGGTAACGAGTTCAGTGGAGCTCTAAAGGCAGCTAAAGATGCTGGTGAAAAAACATTCACAGTAGACGGTAAAGAATACGACGTTGAAGAATGTTGGTCAAAAGAAATGAGTGAGGGGCATTATTTTAATAAAGAATCTAAAGGTTCTCAATTTATTGGTAGATTTGGCGATGATGATAATAATACAGGTTGGATAGGAGACGATGATAGAGATTTTGATGGTAATCATGATGATTATGAGGACCATGAAGAATTCCATGATTATCCATCATTTAAAGAAAAATTTGCAGGTAAAACAAATTGGTTTAATGGAGATAATGACGATAATGGTAGTGAAAAAATGTTTAACTTGTATAAAGACGAATATAAAACTCCATTAAGAATTAAACGTCGTAGAGGAATGGAAGAGGAAGAAGGTACGTGTATGGAATGTGGAAGTGGTGGAATGTACGAATCTAAAAAGAAAACTGTACGTTTAACAGAATCTGAATTAATTAAATTAATCGGTAAAATGGTTAGCGAGTCTGTACCTGGTTTACAAGCGGCAGAAAAGGCACATAGAGAAAGCGGGTCAGAAAATGCAAAGGCATTGAGCGACTCATCAAAGAAGATAAATGATTATTTAAAATTTGATGGTAATGACAATCCTGAATTCCCAAAGCCAATTGGTAAAGGAGATAAAGTTGCTAGAGAAAATACTAAAGAACAAGATGAAGAAACTGACAGAAATTTTGCAGGACTTCAAAATTTAGAGTATGATATCGAACCATCACAACAATTTAAAGATAGATTAAAGAAAGCAATTGAAGGACACAGTTCAATGGGTAACGCACCTGTTGCTGAAAAACCATCTATTGAACCATCTAATGGTGCAGATAAAGGTAAAGAAGCTGAAGACAAAGAAGGTAACGTTATTGCAACTCCTGAAACTGCTAAAAAATTAAACACACAAGTTAAAAATAGAGCGGAAGATAAAAAGAAGAGAGTGTTGTACAATAAAGAAAGTGTACCTGTTAACGAGTCAGTTGACCCATCTAAAGTAATTTTGAATGAAGAGATTAACAAGATGAAGAAAATGGCTAACTACAACAAAAAAACTCAATAATTTCTTCTTTTTATTTTCTTTTATCCGTATATTAGTTAAAGAATGGGTATGGAAAATAAAGAAAGTTATTTGGAGTTTGTTTCTTCGGAAAGTTATAAGCATCAAATAGACGTTTGGTCAAAAACGTATAATATAAGTCGTGAAAAAATAGAACTTTTTTACGACTTTCTTATTTCATTATATGACCTAGTAAACGACACATATTTAGGGGAGGACTTCCTGCAATCGGAGGAAGATCAACGAAACCATTTTACATGGTGTTGGGATAAAACCATCGAAAGTTTCAATAAAGAAAAGATATTCTTCAAAGAAAGAGATAGTTGTTATGAATATTTTTGGAATTTCTTTTTAGAGGCTTACTATTTTGCACAATTCGATGGTAATCATGTCCGTATAGGGGAATACTTTTATAAATTGTTCGATTTCAAACATAGAAAGACTAGGTCTGAATTGGACATGCTCACAGAAATTTATAAAATGTTTGAACAAAACTTGAAAAAGTAGATTTTTTTCCGTATATTCGTATTAAAAACTGAAATAATATGGAAACCTTAAAACAAATCAAGGACCTAGTAGAGAAGATGTCAGTTGATACTCAAAAGGTATATGATAAGGGTAATAGAAGTGCATCTATCAGAGCTAGGAAATATGCACAAGAAATTAAACTCCTTATCGCGGTGTACCGTAAGGAGATATTAGACGAAATGAAAAGACATGATGGAGGAAATTAAATTATTTCTATTCGTATTAAGTATTCTTTATACGTTTAGATACACTACCGAGTTCGTATTTAAATTGGTACGTGATGATGAATCAACACCAATTCTATTGTCAAAGTTAGAAGGAACATTTCTTTACTTGGCATTGGCTTACATAATAACATATATTTTAATTTAACAACGTGTTTGAAAGTATAAAATCATTAAGACCATATTTCCACTCTTTAAGAGAGATTGAAAATAATGTAAGTCTGGACATTAAATTACCATTAAATTGGAAATACGACGAGATTGCAAAACCTTATCGAACCATTAAAGTTAAAATTCAAGATAAGAGTGATAAGTTTACATTGGTATCTTTAATCTCATATGCTACACAAGATGGTTACGACGTTGCTTTTGCTTGTGCCAATGAGATAATTAGTGTTAATAAGGAGGAGGAAGAAAAGAAAAAACTATTCCACGCCAAAGTTAAGGAGTTGGAATCGTTATTCTTAAAGGAATCTTTAGATAAATTAAAGGAAATAAATCTAATACAAGATTATGGACAAGAGATTACAACAAGCGACGGAATGGTTGAAGAAGGAATTGAACAAGGATCAGACGGAGATACAGAATCACAAGAATCAGTTGATTGATGAAATAAAAAAATTGGATAAAACAGAAATGTTCAAACCAGTTCCAAAAAAGAAAATATCTATAATAGATAAAATCTTAAAGATATTAGGTCATGGAAAAAAAAGGTGAGTTATTAAATCAATTAGCAATTATATCGGATTTAATAGAAAAAGTTAATTTAACTGCGACATCACAAAAATTGGTGTTTGATTTATCAGATGAAGAATTTGATAAAACATTTGAAACTATACAAAAAAAATACGGGAGGAGAATGGATAAACCGAAATCAAGTTTCAATATTACAATTGGTCTTGTGGATATAATCTTTAATAGGAATAGTGTCTAAACAATTCACGTCTTTTGAATCCTTTGGATTCTAATAAATTATATAGGAGTTTACGTTGATGAGTGGTAATGTCTTTTACAAAAAAGAAATTACCCTTTTTCTTTTTAATGAGGTCATCACGAATAATATCAAATAATCTTTCAGCATCATCATTATTTTTATTACCAAACAATTTGATGTCGTTTTCTATTTGAACAAATAGATTTTTATTTAGTGTAAATATTTGTGCAATTTCAGTGATGGGTGTGATTTGTTCCATTAATTCATGATAACGAATTCTCTTCTTTGTTTGAAAATCATATATTAACTCTTCTTGCCAATACGGTATGATTTCCTTAATTCTTAACTTATCACCTTCAATAAGTGCGGGTTCATTTCTACCTAAACTATCTTTAACCCACGTTGTTGTTGACCATCTGGTGTTTGGAAATATCATTGCCAATTCAAACACCAATTCTTGTTTTCTTTTACCACCTTGTGCTTTTACATATGGAGGTTTACGTTCGGTTCTGAATTCTCTCCAATATTCATATATTGTAGATTTCTTCATACATCGATATAATATTTTAACCCTTTTCTTATTACAGAAAAGAACTATAAAATATTTTCCGTTCTTCATAGAAAATTATTTATTAATGTATAAAGACCATAAAGTCCTAATACTGACCAAATAACAGTAAACCAAACAATTCCTTTTGAAACAAAATCGGCGGTTTCCATCATTTGATCCTTAATGTCTTTTTTTCCTTTACAACTTGTACAACTCATAAATAAAATATATAGTTTTTTTTTGTATTTATAAATATGAAATTCATTAAATTGGTGGAAGAGGTTGTTACTGAAATGGCCAAAGAAAAGTTACCAGATGGTGGGGATTGTTTCGATGCGGCATTTGATTTTGTGGTAGAAAACAGAAATATTGATAATCTTAAATTGGTACATGGATTTGTATCGGGTCAAGGAAAATTAAATGGATATAGATATACACATGCTTGGGCCGAGGATGATGAAAACGTATATGATTATTCAAATGGTCAAACCCACAGAATAATGAAACTATTGTATTATGGTATAGGTAATATCATACCGGAACAAGGAAAATACTATAGTCCCGACCAACTTATGGAAATGGCCGAGAAATATATGACTAAAGGTCCGTGGGAGGTTGAAAACAAAGTTTACAAAGAAAAGTGGGATCCCACTATTAGAAGATACGTATAGATTTTTTTTTACCATTTTTTTTACTTATATTTTACTATAAACTAAACATAATAGGTAAAATGATAAGTTACATTGGAGGTAAAGCTCGAATCGGGAAGTGGATTGTACCACAAATCCCAACAGACATTGAAACATACGTAGAAGGATTTTCAGGTATGTTTTGGGTATTTTTTAATATGGACTTAAAGAAGTTCCCCAATTTAAAAACCGTTGTTTATAATGACTATAATAGATTGAATGCCAATCTTATGAAATGGTCTAAACAATACGATGTGTTATGGGATGAATTGGCGAAGTACCCATGTCAACAATTGGGTGTTGAAGATACTCCACCTGAATATGGTGAAATGTTTAGGTCTTACCAAGAGGAGGTTTTTAATCCTAATTTGGTTATCACTGAAGAAAATAGTTTAGAAATTGCGGGTAAGTACGTGTATGTCTTATGTCAAGTATTTTCCGGTTCTAAACCTGAAACTGCAGCTTACACTGACTACAAAGGAAAATATCGTTGTAAGGTTCTTATCTTTATGGATAAGTTAAAGAATCCAAAGTTTCGTGAACATTTTGACAAATTAACATTTGTTGAAAATTTAGACTTTCAGCAAGTTGTGGAAAAATACGATTCACCAACAACATACTTCTATATGGACCCACCATATTGGAAAACGGAAAACTATTATTCAAACCACGATTTTGATGTGAATGACCACACAAGATTGGCGAATTGTATTAAAACCATTAAAGGTAAGTTTAGTTTATCATACTATGATTTCCCTTTATTGTCTCAATGGTTCCCTAAAGACGAATATAGATGGAATCAAAAAGATTTTGCAAAAGCCGCAGCAGCAAAGAAGGACGGTAAACAGAATATGGGAACCGAACTTTTAATTATGAACTACTAAAATATTTATTAGATTATATGGAAACAAATTGGTACTTGGTTAAAGTATTACCAGGAAAAGAAAGATCACTAACCGAAGAATTCAACAAAAACATTTCTTTGGGTAAAATGAAAAGTGTTACAAGATTCGTTTGTCCAACTGAAAAACACGTTGTTATTGTTCGTAACAAAAAGGCAATTAGAGAAAAAGTTTTGTATAGTGGATATCTATATTTTGAAACTCCTAAACCTTTAAATGAAGATGAATTAAAAACAATATCATTGTTACCTAACATTATGGGAATGGGTGGAAATAGAATCCCAATTGAATTACGTGAGAGTGATGTTAGAAGAATATTAAAAGATGACGTATTAGAAGTTCATGAAGATTCTAAACGTTTAAAATATGTTATGGGTGAAACAGTCACAGTTATTGAGGGACCTTTTAATACGTTTGAAGGTGTTATCTCTGAAATTAAAGGTGATAAAGTTGAACTTGAAATTAAAATCTTTGGTCGAAACACCGCAGTTTCATTAACATTGAATCAAATTGCCAAATTATAATGTCGTTATCTCCTGAAGTTTTAACTTATTTACAAACAGTTAAAAATTTCTTAAAAAAGAATGAAGAGGCTCAAAAATATTTTTTATCAGGAGTCGATGAGGAATTATTCTATGAACATTTATGTGATATCGCACAGAAAAACTTTACCACTTTAGGTGAACCAATGTTAAATAGAGAACAATTTGATTTATTAAGAATGACAATGAGAGCTTTATCAATTGCGGAAAAAACATTTGATGAACCAAAGAATACAAGTCCCGAAGATAATATCTTTATAGACTATAGAGGTCTTGGGAAAATATGTCTTAACTAATTTTACACTTTCAAAATTTTAATTTATCTTTAGGTATGAGAAAATTACCAACCAATTATCCTATATACGATACCGTATATGGTAGTGAAATACCTACTGAACAATATTATGTGACAAAATTTGATGCGTTACCGTCGAAGTATGTTACCACTACAAATTACGACCCATCGATAATTGACTATTATAAGGAAAATGGGTTTGTTGAAGTTGTTAGTATTTTATCCACAAATAGACGATTTGAATTATCATCTCAATGCTTGTTGGAAAATAATGACAAAAAAGTATTAATCAGATTTTGGGGTAACACAAACAAGGAAAAAGATAATCTTGTCCAAATGGAAATTGCATTTGATGTCACATTAGGGAATGTGGAAAGTCAATTTGATTTTGATAAATTAAAAACATTTGAGAGAACAAAAAAGAAATCTAACATCCAACTTGTTAAAAGTGAACACGGACATTTAGATACTGAAGAGTATGATTTAATTGTACCACCGATAGATTTGGAGTTAAATTACGGTGGTGATTTTGTGAAAGTACATGATACAATTGTGGACCGTTTAAATCAAAATAACGGTAAGGGTATCATTTTATTACACGGTGACCCCGGTACAGGTAAAACATCATATTTAAAATATCTCACAACCCTAATCAAGGAAAAAGACATTTTATTTATTTCCCCATCAATGGCGGAGATGTTATCGGACCCATCAATTATTCCATTCCTTATGGATCATAAAAATTCCATTCTTATTATTGAAGATGCGGAAAAGGTGATTGGTGATAGAGAAAGTGGTAATGTTTCGGCATCGGGAGTGTCAAATATACTTAACCTAACTGATGGTATTTTAGGTGATTGTTTGAGTATTCAAATTGTTGCTACTTTTAATATGAAAAGGGAAAAAATTGACCAAGCGTTACTTCGTAAAGGTCGATTAATCGCTGAACATAAGTTTACAAAATTATCGGTGGAAGAAACGAATAATCTTTTAAAACATTTGGAAAAAGATTACGAAGTTACGGAAGGAATGACATTAGCTGATATATATAATATAGACGTCGAACTATTCAAATCGACTAATAAAAGTAAAATAGGATTTTAAAAAATGGAAAACGTTACAGCAGAACAAGTAAAACAATTACAAGCAGAAGGTAAAAAATTAGTAGTGGATTATTGGGCAACATGGTGTGGCCCGTGTAAATCACTGATACCAAGATTAGAGGCAATGGAATCAAATTATCCTGATATCACATTCGTTAAAGTTAATGTGGATGAGAATACAGATTCGGCATTACAATTAGGAATACGTTCGGTACCAACCGTAATGATTTATAGAGGGGATGAATTAGTTAATCGTTCCACCGGTGCAAATATCGATAGCGTATATACAAAAATTTTAGATACATTATAATGAAAAATACAATTATTGTTTTTACTTTAAATGGATGTAGTCATTGTGTTGAGTTAAAAAATCTTTTAAAAAAAGAAAACATACCATTTAAAGATATTGAGGTAGAAAAAAATAAAGAAATTTGGGATAAGGTTGTAGAACAAACTGGTCACAATTCTTTACCGACAGTTTACATAAGTCTCGATAACGGTGATTCAGGACCCGTTTTCATACCCGAAAGGGATTACACCGATAAGAATGAATTGGTGGAAAAAATAAAATTATACGTATAAATTAAAAGGGATTTAAAAAAAATCCCTTTTTTTATGCAAAGAAGTATAATAAAAGTATTTATGTAAAAGACTTTACTTTTACATGGCTTTACAACAAATAAATTGGCTCCAAATTGATACCGCCAATGTCCCTTCAGGTTCCTCGATTGATTTAGGTAACCCAACAGGTTCACTTCATGCGGTTTATGCCGATAATCTTTATTTATCAGGTCAAACTATCGGTGATGTAATTGCCGGTGCTGGAACCGATGAGTTAAATCAGTTTAGTGCTTCGGTTAAAACCGCATTAGAATTTACAGGTTCAAATCTAACTGTTAAGGGTGACTTACTTGTTAAAGGTACAACAACAATAGTTCAATCAACTGTAGTTACCGTTAACGACAATGTGATTGAATTAAACGGTAGTGAGGCTAGTTCTGGTGGATTGTTGATTAAAGATGTTACCAACCCTAATAGGATATCGGGTTCTTTATTATGGAACTCAACAACAGATCAATGGGTTGCAGGTCCATTAGGTAGTGAACAAAAAATAGTACTAATAAATGAACTTAATAGTGCAACATCATCACTATCGAGTTCAATCAATACATTATCAGGATCATTATCGGCTTCGATAAGTCAATTGTCAAGTTCATTATCCGCATCGATAAATGATTTATCGAGTTCGGTATCAACATCAATTGACGATTTATATACTACAATTGATAACTTATCAAGTTCATTAGGTGATATCTCATCTTCGATTGATACAAATATTACAAATATATCAAGTTCTTTTAGTTCATCTATTAGTACATTATCTGGATCACTATCAACAAGAATTGACTCATTAAATCAATTTTCAAGTTCTATTAGTGGTGCAATTGAGGTTACTGGTAGTAATGTCACTATTAAAGGTGATTTGTTTGTAAAAGGAACAACAACATCAATTAACTCAACCACAGTTTCACTTGGTGATAATATTATTGAATTAAATGGTAGTGCGGGTACTAATGGTGGTTTATTGGTAAAAGACCCAACTAACCCAAATCAAATTTCAGGTTCATTATTGTGGGATAGTACTGAAGATTTTTGGAAGGCGGGTCAATTAGGTAGTGAGGAAAAGATAGTTCTTATCGGTGAATTAAATTCAGCTACAAGTTCATTATCGGCTTCCATAAACACACTATCAGGTTCACTCTCATCATCAATCAGTGAGTTATCAAGTTCAGTTTCAACATCAATAGATGAAATATATACTGCAATTGACAATCTTGAAATCGGATTAAATGCTAGTAACATTTGGCAACAAACTGGTTCATTTTATAGTAGTAACGAAAATATACAAATTACAGGAAGTGGTGCGGGACTAATGAGTTCACCGGATGGGTCAACCGTAGCAAAATACGCACTTTCAGTTTCTGAATCAATACATGCTGCAAACATTAATGTTGGTAATCCAACATCTAATGAGTGGAAAACAAGTTTGGAAGGTTCATATTTTAATAACTTTGATAAAAATACGGACGTATCTGAAATATTAAGATTTGTTGCGGGTTTATTATCATCGTCGGCACCTGATGCATCACCAAACACTAAAACATATAGTACATACACAAAGAATAGTGTTAATACAACTACAGGAACAGTACCTAATGGTAGAGTTCCACAGAGTTCAACTAACACCACCATCACATATCTTAATTCAAAAGGATTTGCGGTGGAAGGAAGTGCATTATTCAGTGTTGTAACAAGTTCAATATATACAAATTCAAGTTTAGGACACACATTTACAAGTGTTGCAGGAGGTTCAACTAACGTTTCATCGTCAGTTGATTCACAATTATTTGGTTTAGGATTATTAAGTAGTGGAACCCCAACATCGTTTAAGGTTTCAGGTTCATTTACGTTTAAATTTAAAAATAATAGTTCGAGAACTGATACTGCAACATCATCTTCAGCACATTTGATAACACAAACAGGTGCGGGTACAACAAGTGGTGTTACATTAGCTAAAATTAATACAGCAAACCCTGCGGTTATCCCTGCAGCATATCAAGACGGTAAATATGCTTCGGTGTTTTCACCAACAATTTATAATGGTGGAGCATCTGCGGTAAGTGGTAGTGGTTTTTATCATATTTCAAGTTCAATAAGTATTGCAAGTGGTTCAAGTGCATTCACTACACCGATAGATAGTTACACTGAAATATTCTATTCACCATTAACAACAGTATCGACAAACATACCGGCACAAACACCAACATTTAGTGGTGTTGCGGTGACTGCATTAACTGCAGTTTCACGTTCATTAAGTGGGGCACCATATTTAACGGGGGCAACGTGGAACATTTCAGGTTCAGTTTTAGGATTGTTTAACCCGATGTACTATAATGGTACAATTGCGACAATAACTGACAGTGATGCTTTGGTTACACAAGCTGGTGGAGTTTCCACAGTGTCAATAAGTAGTGGATTAATCAACACATCAAACGCTGTGTACGATTCTACAGGTACAACAGCGAGAAATATATCAACAGTACCATACGAAACTGATATTGTTAAAGTTAATACAGTTTCAACATTTGCACCAAGTACAAGTGAAAATATAAATCAAACGGGTTTGGGTACGACATCGTTCACCTTAACAATAACGGGATATAATAAAGAGGGTTCAGGTACAACCACAGGTACCACCGTAAATTATCATACTGCGGGTACTTTTGGTCAACCAAGTGCTAGTGGTAGTATGGCTTATTATGGTGCAACACAAGGAACCGACGCTTCGGCAACGGCATTATATGAACCTTTCTTGGGTGAAAATTATAGAGTACAAGTTGCTGATAATGTTTTAGCGTTTAACGGTACAGCATGGTCAACATCATATGGTTTATATAATTTAGGTAATACTGATTTACAAGTTAAACCGGGTTATTTAGTTAAACCTGGTGGTACATATGGATATTGGTTAACCAACCCAAGTAGTGCTAGTGATTACAAATATTACATTAGACGATTCCAAACATCAGGTACCAAAACATCGATGACTTTAAATTTAGGTCAAGCTTTAGTGAATTGGGGAGCAACAACAAATAATTCAGTTGCAGCTTTGGTATTATTTGAATCATCAAAAAATACAATATATACACCTGCTAGATTATATGACCCGTCTAATTTATTGGACAACTTTACCGCAACAAAAACGGCAAATACAGATGGACAAAATCCATTTGGTACTGACTTTGCGTTGTATGGTAATACGGGAGGTTCATTGTCATCAACAACATATACAATACCATTAAGAAATGGTGATGGTATGACAATAAATGCAACATACGATGAAATTTATGTCTTGGTGAGATATAAAGGAGACCCAACACCAATAACTTCGATAACAGTAGCTTTTAGTTAATAATTATATAGTAGATGTCAGCAATAGATAATACAAAAAAATCGGCCAGGTTCCTCCAAAGTAGGAGATATACCCATGATACGTATACTGACGCACAAGAGGCGTTTACATCCGTATTAGATATTAATGCCGATGAGGTATATATAGATCAAGGGTTAATTCCAAGTAGTGGATTACCATATAATTCAAGTGGTAATCATTTATCAGTTTATAGTGCGTCAGGTCAACAAGTAATGAAATATTACTATCGTTACAAGATGACTAAATCTGATTTAAATAATGAAGTTTGGTTTTTTCTTGTACCAACAGGATCAACGTCAGGGATAGGTGCACAAATTATAGATGCTGGTCAACAAACAAATTTTATTTCACCAAAATATTCAATACCATCTTTAGCCAATGCAAATACTGAAGATGCAACTGCAGGTTATGGAGTTAAAGTTTTTGTTTCAACAAACGCAACAACACCGGCTTCAGGTGATCAGGTTTCAGTTAACAACTATACGTTTGATTATAAGACAGGTGTTTTACAATTTGCCACATCGGCTGTTGCACCAACAGTCTCACAATATGTTTACATATCGGCATACCAATATGTTGGTAGGAAGTTAAGTTCACAAATCACAAATGGTGGTACAATATATGACATATTAAAACCGACAGGTTCAATATATAGTACAACTAATGATTTAGTAGTAACAGGTTCATTGATTGTTACAAATGGTGTTAGTGGTTCATTTACAGGAGATGGTGCTGGTTTATATAATGTTCCGGCGAGTGGTGTAACTGGATTAAATCTTTCACAAATTGCTGACGGAAGTGCAACTGCTTCGATATCAGATACTCAAGGTTTAAGAGTTAATAGAAGTACAGAAATTACGGGTTCGTTAATTGTAACATCAGGTTCTGCGGTCTTTAATTCTCAAGTTACGGCTGAAGGTAGTGATTTAGTTTTAACAAGTGGTAGTAATTTTATTTTACAAGATAATGGTCTTGTTGATATTACAGGTTCGGTTACTATCAAAGGTAACTTAAGGGTTGAAGGTACAACAACTTTGGTTCAAACAACCGACCCAAATATCGAATCATTGATAGTATCGGGTGCGATGAATATAGTTAAAAATGAAATTAGTGGACAAATTGTATCGGCATCATTGGCAATTCAAAATATAAAAACCATAGAATATGTAAATCCTAATGTAGTTATTGATTTAGGTGGATTTTAATTATAAAAACAAAGTATTTATAGTAAACAAAGAAAAAACACAACATGGCACAAATAATTAAACACAGAAGAGGTTCGATAGCCTCACTAAAAGGTACAACGGCGAGAAATGGTGAGTTAATCATTGCTTCAGGTTCTATATCAGACTTAAGCGGACCATTCGTATTTGTTGGTTCACCTAATAGTGTGGATGAAGGAGTTGCGGGAGCGTTCAAGGCGGTATCTAAAATTTATCAAGGAAGTGCGGCACCAAGTATTAGTGCGGGAACTTATGGTTCCACATTAGATGGTACACCATTTTATGCATCGGGTAATAAATCTTTATATGTTTTAAATAATGATGGATCGGGTGGTAACACAAGATTAGATTTAACAGGTAATATTGAAGGTAACACTATTAGTGCTTTAACAATTACTCGTTTAAATGGTAATTTAGGATTAAATGGTGATTTACTTATCACAGGTAATACATATCAAACAGGTTCAATTACATTAACAGGTGATGTTACATTAAGAGGTAACATTAACATTGGTGATAATTTAACGGGAGATACTGTTACGTTAAATGGTGAAGTTAGTTCATCACTAATACCGGCAATTAATAATACATTTGATTTAGGAAGTGCAACAAACAATTGGAGAGACATTTATGTTAGTGGAACTGCATTTGTTGATGTTCTACAGGCTCGTCAAGTAAATTTCTCTGACTTGGGCATCTTACAAGATTTATCGGTAAGTGGTAACACTTATTTAGGTAATGGTGGGGATATCACTGTAGTTAGTGGTTCGGCGTATTTTGACACATTAACTGATACTAGAATAACATTTGCAGGTGTAAATGGTGTGTTAAGTGATAGTGCGGATTTAACATATAATGGAACACAATTAAATGTTGGTCAAGGTAAATTAACAATTCAAAAAGGGTCAGGTAATATATTAACACAAGGTACTGCAGGTGTTGAAAGTACGTTAACTGTAACAGGTGCGACTGATTTGAAATCAACATTGGTGGTATCGGGAGCAACAACAATTGATGACACATTATTAGTAACGGGAGCATCTTCGTTAGAGAGTTCTTTAACTGTTACAGGTGCAACTTCACTAAAGAATACATTAACTGTAACAGGTACAACAACAATTCACGGTAACGAAACTGTAAATGGTGTCTTAACAGTAACAGGAAACACTCAATTGGGTGGTAACTTATATGTTTCAGGAACGTTAGAAGTTTTGGGATCTTCAACAGAAGTACATATCCAATCACAAGTTATTGAATTGGATGATAATATCATTAGATTAAATGCTTATTCACCTTTCCAAAGATATGCGGGATTTGAGGTTATGGATTCAGGTTCTTCAGGTGTATCTGCATCAATGGTTTGGGATTCATTGAATGATTATTGGATGTTTGTTTCGGCTAGTGGACAATCAAGTAAGTTCATTGGTACAACATTTGGCACATACGGTTCAGAAAATAGTTTAACAACAAATGCAATAACTAAAGCAACAAGTGCAAATACTGTTGGTAATAGTTTATTAACCGATAATGCAACAACGTTAGCTTATAACACTAATAAGTTCACAGTGGCTTCTAGTGATGGTGCTACGTTAATAGCTGGTAACGTTACTGTTTCAGCGGCAGGTGGTGCGGATGCTGGAACAAATTCATCTGCAATTGTTTTCAGAAATTCATCTAATGTTTTAGGTTATGTTTCAACAACTGAAACTACGGATGTTCTTGATGGAATTTTAGGATATAAAAATTCAGATGGTGCGTTAGTCTTCTCTACCGTTATTGATGGTGGTGGGTACTAATTTAAATAATTTTTAAGATAAGGGAGGGTAACCTCCCTTTTTTATTTATAATATCTTAAAAATTGTCTATTTATATACATAATGGGGATAGAATTTAAACACGGATTTACGGTATTTGTGACGACACCACGTCCAACACCATCAGTTACTCCAACTAATACACCAACTAACACAGTGACACCTACGGTGACACCAACTGATGCGCCTATTAGTCCAACACCAACTTTAACCCCAACAAGTACACCAACCAGTACGCCAACGGGCACAATAGTTGCAACATCGACACCAACAAATACACCTACACAAACTATTGATGCAACTGTTACGCCTACAAATACACCGACTAACACACCAACCAATACGCCAACGAGTACTGTTGCCGCAACATTAACGCCAACTAATACACCTACTAATACACCAACGGGTACTATTGCTACAACACTAACACCAACTAACACACCTACAATAACCCCAACTTCATCACCAATTCCAAATATTATAACTTCAGGATTGGTTATTCAATTGGATGCTTATAATAGTTCAAGTTATCCTGGTACGGGAACAACGGTTTATGATTTAACGAGTACATATAACCATACATTATCAACGGCACCATATACTGTATTAAATGGTATTAAATGTTTTGATTGTAACGGTACATCAAGTACATATATTAGAGTTAATGGTACAGGACCAACACTACCAACTTCAGGTTATACATATGTTTCTTGGGTTAAATTACGTAATGTTAATACAACATATAGAACATTATACAGAACTGCACCAAATGACCACCCAATATTAGTTGCAATTAATACTAATGATTTAGGATTTTGGGATAATGATACAAGTGTGTTTACTACTGCGGGATATGATGTTTCACCAATTGTTGATACGTGGGTTCAACTAACTGTTGCGGGTAGTTCAACTGGTAGCACATATTATGTTAATGAAACTCAAGTCGGAACAACATCATCTTATAGTGCTGTAGGTAATCGTCACGATTATTGGGGATCAATTCCTGGTCAACCGTTTGGATATGTTGCCAACATGTATTATTACAATAGAATATTAAGTCTTTCAGAAATAACACAACATTACAATTATTTATCCCCAAGATTTGTTGAGGCAACACCAACACCTACACCAACTTCAACTGTAACCAATACACCAACAAGTACTGTTTCTGCAACGGCAACACCAACCAATACGCCTACAAATACACCGACTAACACACCAACCGGTACACCAACAAGTACACCTACAAATACACCAACTAATACACCGACAAGTACAATTCCGGCGACGGCAACTCCAACGCCAAGCATTACCCCGACAAACACAATAACACCAACGATTACTCCAACGAATACGGTAACACCAACTATTACACCAACAATGCAAAATGCCTTGTATGCGTTTACAACGTTTACGTTTAATACCGCAAACACAACTGGTGAGACTGGTCCAACATATGCAAAATTAGTTGGTGCTTATAGTGGTTCAGCATCTTGGGCGACTGACACATCGTTATTCACGACAGGAGCATTTCAAGGATATCAAGTTTGGACAGTACCACAGACCGCAACATATGAATTTGAAGTTGCTGGATCGAGAGCTGCAAGGGTGGTAGGGTCGTCTCAAACATATGGTAGAGGTGCGGTTGTAAAGGCAAGATACAATTTGACACAAGGTCAAAAAATAACAATGGTTGCTGGTCAATATTACGATGCAAGTGGTATTAACATTAACCAATCAGGTAGTTACCAAGGTCTTGGTGGTGGTGGAGGTACTTTTGTTGCGGTATCTGGTTCACAACAAACACCATTATTAGTTGCCGGTGGTGGAGGTGGAACAGGTCACTATTCATCATTTGCAGGTGGTCCATATTATGGTATGGATGCTGTTACAACAAATACGGGTGGAACGTCAAGAAGAGGTGCCACGGGTGGTACGAATGGTAATGGAGGTAACTCACATACAGGTATTAATTCGTATGATGGTGGTGCGGGTGCCGGTTTCTATGGAAATGGATATAATGGTAATGGTACATTAACAAAACCATTGGGTTATGTCGCATATGCGGGTGAAGGTGGTTATTCATTTGTTAGTGGTTCAAAGGGTGGAGGAACACATAATTCTTGGAGTGACCCATCAACATATCCATCATCTCGAGGTGGATTCGGAGGTGGTGGAGGTGGTAACGGTATTATCTCTGCGGGTGCTGGTGGTGGATATTCAGGTGGAGGTACCGGTTTTTCTAATGGTGCAACACAATCCGATGGTGGTGGTGGAGGTGGCTCCTACATTAGTGGAAGTATTTCGTACATTGGAACATCGGACGGTAATTATAATTTATCAACAACATTTGAAGGATATACTGTTGAAAATTTAGCAACATACAATACGGGTAGTGGTTATGTTAAGGTGACGTTGTTGGGTCCAGCACCATCACCAAGTCCAACACCAACAAATACACCAACGTTAACACCGTACTTTACTCCATCAATTACTCCTACTAATACACCAACAACAACTCCAACTCCAACAATAAGTAATATTGTTAGTTCAGGATTAGTTATGAACTTATTTAGTGCTCCGAGTACGGGAACAACTTGGACGGATTCTTCGGGTAATGGGTATAATGCAACAATAAATGGGTCAACCACTTACGTATCTAATAATGGTGGAGGTATTAAATTAAATAATACCGATTATACTGGTACGGGTTATATTACTGTTCCATACAACGCGACGGGTAACACAATAACCGTTGAAATTGTTGCATCATTTAACCCAACATCAAACTGGGCGACAATTTGGGGTAATGAAGCATATAATACAGGTGCTGGTTATTTTGCATACATGTTAAACTCAACAAATATAACATACGGTAAACCAAATTCAAGTGCCGCTGAAACAATAACGGCTAGTAACGCAATAAGACATTGGACGTTTGTTATTAACGGAACAACTGCAAGTTTATATTTAAACAGTACTCAAGTAGGTGCATCTGATACGGTAACATCACAAACTGTTTTCGCTAACGGTAATTTTCACTTTGGTGCAAGACACACGAATGATGGTACAGGTGCTACAGATAAAATGAATAACTCAACATCAGCAAATCAACCGGTGTATTATCAAATGAGAGTATACAATAGAGCATTGTCAGGAGCGGAAATCACAACAAACTTTAATTCTATTAGGAATACCTACGGATTATAATTTTTATCATTTAACATTTATTTAATCCATACTTTATTGTATTTATAGATAAGGTCAATATTGACCACATTAATCGTGATATATATCACAAATACATAGAAGAGAACCATATATATGGCACAAATAGTTAAACTGCGTAGGAGTAGTGTATCGGGGCAAAAACCAACCAACTCAAATTTACAATTAGGAGAATTAGCATTAAACACGACCGATGGTAAAGTGTTTATGGCGGTTTCGGGTTCAAATGGACCTTCTATTCAGGAATTAGTTGCCACAAATACAGTTAATACGGGTTCAATTTATTTAACAGGTGATGTAACTGCATCATATTTTACAGGTTCTTTTATTGGAAATGCTACAGGATTGACAAATGTTCCGTTTGTTATTTCAGGTTCAGATATAAGTGGTAACACGGTTAATAAACAATTTACAAAATTACAATTTGATTCTGATACGGGATTAAATGTTGAGGAAACTGAACCAGGTACCGCGTTTGTGTCAATTGGTTCACACTTCAAAGACATATTTGTATCGGGTTCTGAAATATTAAGTGCAACGGGATCTGACGCATTTGAAATTATTGCGACAGGAGGTATACATGTATCTACATCAATTGTTGATACAAATGGTAATGGGTATATTAAAGAATTGTCTATTAGTACAACTCAATTATCATCATCAATTAATACAAGAATTGATTATTTACAAGATAATCAAACTGTAGTATCAGGAGCTAACAAAGTTTTAAACGTTAGTAGTCCTGCAACAACTTGGTCATTCAATCACCAATTAGGTGCAGTTTATCCTGTAATTAATGTCTTTGATAGTAATGATTTTGTTGTTATTCCAACAGGAATTGAATTGATTGATGACAACAATTTAAAAGTATATTTTAATACACCACAAACGGGTACGGTAGTTGCATCTGTCGGTGGTAACGGTTCAAGTGGTACTTCGGGTACTTCTGGAACAAGTGGTAGTAGTGGTTCGTCTGGTACAAGTGGTACGTCAGGATTTAGTGGTACTTCAGGCACATCGGGAAGTAGTGGAACTTCAGGTAGTAGTGGAACATCGGGAACGAGTGGTTCTTCAGGAACATCTGGTTCAGACGGTAGTAGTGGTACAAGTGGTACATCGGGAACGAGTGGTACTTCGGGTTCATCGGGAAGTAGTGGAACTGCCGGAACTTCGGGTACGTCTGGTTCTTCAGGAACTGCGGGTACAAGTGGTACATCAGGTTCATCTGGAACATCAGGTACGAGTGGTACTTCAGGAGATAGTTTATTTGCGTTAACAGGTTCTATTTGGGAAACATCCTTTAATGTAAAGTTTAACGGTCCGGTAACGGCATCTATAATAACATCATCTTTTGTAGGTGATGGTTCGGGATTGTATAACATCCCATCAAGTGGAGTTACGGGACTACAATTAAATAAAATTGTTAGTGGTAGTGTAAGTGCATCTATTTCACCTGATAGAGGTTTAGAGATAAACACTAATACAAGTATTACTGGTTCGTTACAAACAACAGGTTCAATTATTTTAAATAATTTAACTTACCCAACAACCGATGGAATTTTTCAAGGCCAAGTTTTACAAACAGATGCAGCGGGAAATTTAACATTTGGTAATGTAAACGCAGTATTCGAGGCTATATACAACGGGGAAGCAACCACTATTACAAAAGGAACTGCTTTATATGTGAGTGGTTCACAAGGTGCTAATCCAATAGTTTATCGGGCTGATATCAGCGACCCATCTAAAATGCCTGTTACGTTTGTTGCAATGGAAAATATTGGAACGGGCGCCATTGGTAGGGGAGTAACGTTAGGTTTAATAACCGGTATTGATATGACAGGTTATCCTGTCGGTGCTTTTTTATGGGCGGATGGTAACGGAACTCTAACTACAACAAGACCAACGGGAGTATCTGACATCATTCAACCAATCGGTATTGTAACAAAGACAGGAAATGGTGGACAATTAAATGTATTAAACCCTGGTCCTGTATTATTACCAAATTTACAAGCGGAACATTTATGGCAAGGTGATGTAACAAATCAACCTATTACAAAATCAATCAATGAAATTGGGTTAGCGATAACAGGTTCGAACACATTTGTTGGTGGTCAAACAATTAACGGTTCATTAAACACAACCGGCTCTATTAGTGGTAGTGTAATTACGGGTTCATTTATAGGTGATGGTTCGGGTTTATATAATGTACCGGCAAGTGGTGTAACGGGATTACAATTAGACAGAATTGTTAACGGTAGTGTAAGTGCGTCATTAGAAACGGGTAAGTTAGAAATAAACACGGGTGTTACGATTAGTAATACGTTGTTTGTTGGTGGAGGTACTGTATATGACCCAACAAATCTTGAATCGGTTAACATTAACAATTCAGGTAGTTGGAACTCCGCAGTTATACAAGGTAACAGTAGTACATTTTTACAATCTTATTTTAGAAATATAAATTCGGGTAGTGATGCTAGTACGGATTTGGTAGTTGGTTCGGACGATGATTCAGATGTACCACACTATGTAAATTTGGGTATTAATTCAAGTAATTACAACGGTGGTTATATTGGTGCCGCTAGTGATGCATATCTTTATAGTGATTCTCACGATTTATATATTGGTACCGTAGGTGGAACAGGTAGAACATCTGATGTTCATATCTTTACAGATTTTTCATGGGAAAATCCACAAATTCACGTTAGTGGTTCGGGACAAGTTGGTTTTAATACAAAAACTGTTTCAAGTGGATATACATATGAATTTAGTGGTAGTATTAAAGGTAACAACAATTTACAAGTTGTTGGTGAAATTAATACACCAAAAGTATTCAATGCTAGTGGATTAGAAATCAGTTCAAATAACGATGTTAACATCAATTCATACGGTGGAGTTGTAAAAGTTAACGGTGATTTAGAAGTTGGTGGAACATTAACTGCCGAAGAATTACATGTAACATATTATAGTTCATCTATAATGTATGTTTCGGGTTCTAACAAATTTGGTGATACACCTGATGATTTACATGAGTTTACGGGTTCAGTTAATATTACGGGAGACTTAATATTAAACGGAACATCATATATTTCACAAACTTCAGGAACAAGTGGAAGTAGTGGTACGTCTGGTAGTAGTGGAACATCGGGTAGTTCAGGTTCATCCGGCACTTCAGGTACGGCGGGAACTAGTGGAACATCAGGTTCAAGTGGCAGTTCAGGAACAAGTGGAACTTCTGGTTCGTCGGGAACTTCAGGAACGAGTGGAAGTAGCGGTACGTCTGGTAGTTCAGGTACTGCAGGAACATCAGGTACGTCAGGAAGTAGTGGAACTTCAGGTTCGAGTGGTACATCGGGTAGTAGTGGAACAAGTGGTACATCTGGCAGTTCAGGTACATCTGGAACATCAGGAAGTAGTGGAACTTCGGGTGATAGTTTATTTGCGTTAACAGGTTCAGTATGGTCAACAACAAATGATATTGATTTCACGGGTTCTGTTCAAATAACAGGTTCATTATATGTAAATGGGGCGGTTGTTGGTACGGGTAAATTGGATGAAACTTGGTTCAATACATACGTATCAAGTTCAGATTCTCAATTTGCGGGAACATCATCATTTGCAATAACGGCGTCACATGCATTAAATGCGGTTGTTTTATCAGGTCAAACTAAAACACAAACTGTTAGTGTACCTGCAACAACTTGGTCGTTTAATCACCAATTAGGTTCAAAATATCCGGCAATTAACGTATTTGATGGTGTAGATAAAGTAGTTATACCAACTGAAATAAAAGTTATTGACACTAATAATTTAGATGTCTATTTTGCGTCGGCACAAACGGGAACAGTGGTTGCGACTGTCGGTGGTAATGGTTCAAGTGGAACATCAGGAACGGCAGGTACTTCAGGAACGTCAGGAAGTAGTGGCACAAGCGGTACTTCAGGATTACTTACACTAACAGGAACAAAAGATAACGGTTTAATTACGTTAAATGGTTCAGCACCAAACGGTACGGTTGAATCTAACTTAACATTTGATGGTACGACACTCGCATTAACGGGTAATACTAAAATTAACACTACCCAAGTAGGTTCAATTACAGTATCCCATGGTTCATCAACAATTATACTTGATTTAAGTGCGTATGATGGTGTTAATTTTGACTATGTTGTAAGTGACGGAACAAATATGAGAGTGGGTAATGTAATGTCAGTTTGGAATGGTTCAACAAGAAAGTTAACTGAAACAACAACGGGTGATATTGGTAACACATCAAACATTTCATTTAGTATTTCTAATAGTGGTGAGATTAGTTCGTATGTTGTTTCGGGAACGTGGGGAATTACAATTTATTATAGAGCATTATCTACATAATATTTTAATTTATTTGATTGGTTTCAGTATTTATTGATAACACATTAGTGGATAGTGAAACTAATCAATTATGGCAAACGAATTTATAGTTAAGAACGGACTTATCGTGTCCGGCTCATCGGAAATTGTGAATGATACTCTCATTCATGGAACATTAACAGTTGGTAGTGTAATATCAACAGGCACAACAACTCAATTCGGTGCCACATCGGGTAGCACGGTTAGTGTTACGGGTTCATTAAACATTAGTGGTGATTTAAGTATTAACGGTACTACATATACGGCAGCTACATCAGGAACTGCTGGAACAAGTGGTTCTTCAGGAACTTCGGGTTCGAGCGGAACATCTGGTTCAAGTGGTAGTAGCGGGACATCTGGTTCAAGTGGTAGTGGAGGTAGTTCAGGAACGTCTGGTAGTTCTGGTTCATCAGGTAGTAGTGGAACGTCAGGTTCAAGCGGAAGTAGTGGTACATCAGGAAGTTCGGGAACAAGTGGTTCGTCTGGAACAAGTGGTTCTTCAGGTTCTTCGGGAACATCTGGAAGTAGTGGTACTAGCGGTTCTTCAGGGTCAAGTGGTACTTCGGGTAGTTCAGGTTCATCTGGTACAAGAGGGACATCAGGAACATCAGGAACAAGTGGAAGTTCAGGTAGTAGCGGTACATCAGGAACGAGCGGTTCAAGTGGTTCGTCAGGAACAAGTGGTAGTAGTGGTACATCAGGTAGTAGTGGATCTTCAGGAACAAGTGGTTCTTCAGGTAGTGATGGGTCTTCTGGAACAAGTGGTAGTAGTGGTACATCAGGAAGTAGTGGAACATCGGGATCTTCAGGAAGTAGTGGTACTTCAGGTTCTAGCGGTTCGTCAGGTACTGCGGGGACTTCAGGAAGTTCGGGGTCTTCAGGTACAAGAGGTACATCGGGAACATCGGGGACAAGTGGTACTTCCGGTAGTAGTGGTACGTCTGGTAGTTCAGGTTCATCAGGAAGTTCGGGTACGGTAACTTTAACAGGCACACAAGATAATGGTATTTTAACATTAAATGGTAGTTCACCAAATGTTACTGCGGAAAGTAACTTAAGATTTGACGGTTCACTATTAACTGTTGTTGGTAACGAAACTATTTCGGGATCATTAATTGTAACACAAAATTTAACCGTATTAGGATCATCATCAATTCAAAATATTAGTTCTTCAAACTTAACAATTGGTTCGGCATATGTAACTTTAAATACGTTTTCCCCATCATCAAGATATGCGGGATTAAATATTATAGATAGTGGTTCGGTAGGTGGTTCTGGCTCATTCTTATATGACGCCGTGCAAGATGAATTTATATTTGTTCACAGGGGAAATGGAACAAATATCACATCTTCTCATTTTATAATGGGTCCCGAAACTTTTGATAATTTAGGTAATGAATCTTATCTTACTAATAACCGTATTCCAAAAGGAAAAGGTAATGAACATCTTAACGATTCAAATATAACAGATACCGGCACTTTAGTATCAATTAATTCAAATACTGAAATAACCGGAACATTTACAGTTGGTGGTGGAGGTAAAATAATCGCCGCAACTGTTGGAGGTGATGAAGGAGGTGAGATTTTATTAGGTAAGGCTGTAACTAATACAACACTTTCTGGTGAAGGTGTTACTATAGATGTTTTTCAAAATAAATTAAGAATATTTGAACAAGGAGGTACAGCTAGGGGTGTTTACATAGATATGACAACTGTAGGTACAGGTGTATCTACAAATTTAGTTGGTGCGGGTTCTTCAGGAACAAGTGGTAGTAGTGGAAGTTCGGGAACAAGTGGTTCGTCTGGAACAAGTGGTTCTTCAGGGTCAAGTGGTTCTTCGGGTACATCGGGAAGTAGTGGAAGTTCAGGGACATCAGGAACTAGTGGTTCTTCAGGGTCTTCAGGAACAAGTGGTTCTTCAGGTTCATCAGGTACCAGAGGTACTTCAGGTACTAGTGGTACGTCGGGAACTTCGGGGTCATCTGGCACGTCGGGTTCATCAGGAACTTCAGGTTCATCAGGTAGTAGTGGAACTTCAGGATCAAGTGGTAGTTCAGGTTCTTCGGGAACAAGCGGTTCATCGGGAAGTAGCGGTACGTCTGGTAGTTCAGGGTCATCAGGAACAAGCGGTTCTTCTGGAAGTAGCGGTACAAGTGGATCTTCGGGAAGTTCTGGTTCATCAGGTAGTAGTGGAACGTCAGGTTCTTCAGGAACGAGCGGTTCATCGGGTAGTAGTGGAACATCAGGTTCTTCAGGTTCATCTGGTACAAGAGGTACATCAGGAACTAGTGGTACATCAGGAACAAGTGGAAGTTCAGGAAGTAGTGGTACATCTGGTTCAAGTGGTAGTAGTGGAACTTCAGGTTCAAGTGGTAGTAGTGGTAGTTCAGGTACAAGTGGTTCTTCAGGTTCATCGGGAACGAGTGGTAGTTCAGGATCATCAGGTAGTTCGGGAGCGGCAACAATCAACTCAAACACGGATAACTATGTATTAACCGCAACAGGTACAGCGGGATTGATTCAAGGTGAAGCTAACTTACAATTTAATGGTAGTCAATTGACAATCACGGGTAATATATTACCAAGTGCGAATAACTCGTATACATTAGGTTCGGCAACATATGCATGGTCTAACATTTACACCAACGACTTACACTTAAATAACCAATCAAAACCTGAAGGTAATGATGTGGATGGAACTACGGGTAATTGGACAATACAAGAAGGTGCGGAGAATTTATATATTATTAACAATAAAAACGGAAAGAAATATAAATTTAGATTAGACGAAATATGAGTTACGTAATTTTAAAACAATTGTTACCGTCTTTAGAGGGTACGGAGGATTATAATGAAGATATGAATTACATTAGAAAATGTACTTGCATTGAAAATGATGAATTATATATCTACGAAACATTAGTTGAGGCTGAAAATAAACGATTAGAACTTTTGAATGACGAAAGATACGAAGGTAGAAAATTAAAGGTAATTGAAATATAATGAGTGTTTACGTAAAAACTAATAGGATATCATCATCAGGTGTGACCACATCAAATTTCTCAACGTCCATAGTAAAAAATGGGTTGATATTACATATTGATGCTGGTGATATCGATTCGTATCCTGGTAGTGGAACAAAATTGTATGATTTAAGTCAAAATGGTATGACAGGTACCACAGGTACAGGTGTATCGTATTCAAGTAGTAACACAGGTGTTATGTCATTTGATACCACATCAGATGCTAATATATCATTTTTTGGACACCAATTTTTCCAATTTTACACAGGAGATTTTACATTAGAAATGTGGATATACCCAACATCGTTTGCAAGTTACACCCACATGTTTGCAATGCCTGACCAAGGAACGTTTGCATTGAAGGCAAATGTAACTGACGGTCAAATATATTTTTATTCGCCGGCATTTTCAACATATGGTTCAACAAGTGGATGGACATTGGTTATAAACACATGGAATCATGTTGTGATGACAAGACGTTCAGGATATGCTTATTGTTATTTAAATGGTTCACTAAAAGGTAAAGTTTCAGGGTTTAATAATAGTATTAATCCTGCAACATTAAATATTGGTGCTGGTTGGCCAAGTGAAAGACCAACAAAACAAGTTTCACAAGCAAGAATATATAATAGAGGATTGGTTAGTGCGGAAGTGGTAAATAACTATTATGCTACTAAAAATAGATTTGGATTATAAAAAAATATTATGGGATTAATAATAGGAGGAAATACAATTGATTCAACAACTTTAACACCGGATAGTGGAATATATAAACAAACTTTCCGTAAGGTTACTTTAGATATGATTGATTCATATGAAATACCAAACTCAACTTTGGTATATTCTCAAAACGATTCAAATGGATTTTATACAATAAAGGCATACCATAATAGTGGTGGTTGTGGTAATCCTGCGGAATCGGGTGTGTGGGTTAAAATAAAAACATCGATACCGTGGAGTAGAGTTGTATGTGATTTTACGGTTAAAGGTTCGGCTGCGTGTTGGGGGTTTAATGGAAATGGTTATGGTTCATTTACCGATTCTTCGGGTAATTTACAAAGTTATTCAACAGCATCAGGTGATATTATATTTGGACCTGATGCAACATATTCGTTTCAAAATTCTCAATATACAATAAAAGCAAGTGCATGTGATAACGACGTTACTAACTTTATGAGATATGACACTGGCGTTGATAGGACATTTACAATGTTTTCAAGAAGAAATAATTTATCAAATTTAGCGGGACCATTACACGGTAGATCATGTAACAGTACTGGTGTTGATAGCTACACTATTATCTCAAACATTTATATATTTTAAATTATGCCGATATATATTAAAACCAATAAAATTGAGAGTACTACGATTGGGGCGGAAGGTCAATCACATCGTTCCATTGTTCGAGACGGATTAGTGTTATTTTTAGACGCTGCGGACATAGATTCTTATACTGGTAGTGGTACCACATGGTACGATATGTCGGGTAATGGATTTAATGCAACATTAAAAAATAGTCCAACATATAGTACAAACAATTTAGGTAGATTTTCTTTAGATGGTGTAGATGATTATGCTTATGTTAGTGCAACATTTCCATCATATACCAATTTTACCGTTTCATTTTGGGTTAACGTACAAACTATTGCTAACCATAGGGGTATATTTTGTATTAAAAATGCGGCAGACACTGCAGATTATAGTTCGGGTAATTTTGCCATACACACATTAACTAATGGTTATTTTGGAATGGAAGCTGCAGATTTATATGCGGGAAATACATCAAAAAACAATACCGTTGTTTATAATACAAATGCATATTGTACCGTAGTTTGTGATCAAACAAATTCAATAGTTAGATATTACCTAAATGGATATGCAAATGGTACACAAGCAATTACGTCAACAATAACTTTTAGTGATCACAACGCACTTTTTATTGGTTCTAGACAATATTCGACCACAGGGGAAAACTCACCTCAAAATAATTTAACAGGATATTTGTATCATTTGTTATTTTATCAAAGAGCGTTGTCTCAAACTGAAATATATCAAAATTATATATCAACCAAAGATAGATTTGGATTCGGGGGTTATTACAACTGTGGTTACGGTTGTCAATATTACACATATGACCCAAGTTGTACTGCTTGTTAATTTCTATTTAATTTTATAGTTTATTTAGTTATATTATACCAATATGAATGATATTGCGTTTGGTATATTTTGTTTTGGTGATGAATACTATTATAAAGGTACTTTCGAAAAGATTGAGAAATTACAAAATAGTGGTTTTGAATGTTATGTTTTAACTGACGTACCAAATAGATTTAATTGTAACACAATCACATATAATAGAAATTACAAATCATATCATGACAAAATGATATTGATTAAAGAAATTATTAAAAAACATAAAATTTGTATATTACTTGATGCCGATTTACACATAACCGATTACTCATTTTTAGACGTTTTAAAGACCTATAATTTTAAAAATGGAATCACATACGTCGATACATTATTAAGTCATCCTGCAAACAAGAAATTGGTTGGAGACATACAAATGAACAACTCCGAGTGGATATATTATTACAATTATTCGATGGATAAATTAAAATCATTTGAAAATCTTGAAACTATATGGGAATATTTTTTAGTTATTAACACTACAGAATTTAATTCAAATGATTTCTTTTTAGAATATGATAAATTACAAATAGTAAAAGAGTTTTGTGATATAAATTCAACAAAAGATGTGAACGCACCGGGCGAAGGTATTTCAATCCATGTTGCAAGTAAAATATCTAACAATCAAATACAAAAAGATGAAGATTTGGGTTATTTATTAAAAGATAAGATGATAAGTGTTAGTCGAAGATTTACACCAAAAGAAAATTGGCCGAATTGGATGTTATGATAACAAATCAAGAATTTATAACTAAAAATATTACAACAAATGATGGTAGTTTAATACCATATCGTTGGACTCACGGTGCAACTGACGAACATATGGGTGATGGATTGATGGTATATTCTTTAATCCAACATATGAGAGCAAAAGTATGTGTTTGTATTGGTTCAGGAGGTGGATATATTCCAAGAATCATGACACAGGCCAGAAGAGACCTATATTCTCAAGGTATATTTGAAGGAAATGATGATTATAATTGGGGAGATATTGGTGCTACATATATTGTAGATGCTTGTAACGGAATCGGTGGTCCAAATGAACTTGAAAATGAAGATTCCTTCTATAGACAACATTTTTATCCTCGTTTTATTAAATCAACATCTGAACAAGCGTATTATGATTTCTTCGTTAGACAAGATATTAAGATTGATTTCCTTTTTATTGATGGTGATCACTCATATGAGGGTGTTAAGTTAGATTTTGACCTATATTCAACAATAATGTCACCAAACGGTACAATTGTTTTACACGATACCGACCCAAAATACGAGGAAACTTTAATCGTATCAGAAGATTCCAAAAAAGACCATCATAGGTTTGATGGGCCATCGAGATTGGTCAAAGAACTCGAAAAAAATCCTGACTATAATTTGATTAATTTATTTAATTTTCGTATATTATCTACAAAACCGACATCTAGTGGTTTGACGATAGTAAACAGAAAATAATGATTAGATTAGTAACAGTTATAGGTCACGGAGTTAATTTACTACCACACTTTATTAAACATTATCAAAATTATGTGGATGAAATAAACATTGTTGTTTATGAATCTGAAAAATACCCACTATTAGGAAATGAGGTAAAAGAAATTATCGACAATTACGATAACGTAAACATAGTTCAAGTTCACAAAGATAGAGTTTTTGATTGGGAGAGAGTTACAATGCTCTACAATTATGTAACTAATAAGTATCCAAATGATTGGTGGGTCGTTGCTGATATTGATGAATTTCATTTATATCCACACAACAATTTACGTCAAATGATTAGAAATTGTGACGAATTTGGTTGGGAGGTAGTAAGAGGTGGTTTCGTGGATAGAATCGGGGAGGAAGGTGAATTTGTCGAATTAAATCAAACTGACGACATATGGGTCCAATATCCACATGCGGGGTTTTTTAGATATCCAATGAGTAAAGCAAATCCAAATAAAATTTGTGTAATGAAAGGTTATATTGAATTAACATCTGGACAACATTATGCAAAAATTGATGGTCATACTACGTGGAAATGGCAAGGTTGGGACCATCCACTAATTAATCCACACTCAACTGTACAGGTTCACCATTTTAAATGGGATAAAACATCAATAGACCGTATAAGGGAAGTTGCCGAAATAAGACAATCATACGCATATTCTGACGAATATAAATTAATGTTTGAGGAGTTAAGAAGAACTAAATTTAAAATAGATTTAACCAAAAACAATTATATGTTTGAGTTATTTCTAAAAATACCGGATTATAACATATATCAAAATTGGAATAAATTAATAAAAAAAATAAAATCAATATGAGTGGTACAAAAACAGAAAAAGAAGATTTGATAAATCTTGAACAAAGAAAAATTAAGGCATTAGAAAAGATTGCCAATTCATTAGATGCGTTAACTATTTGGTTTGAAGAAATTGATAAAGACGAATGGAGTAATCGAATTCAATATTATTTGGCTGAATGGCATAATACTATCCCAAAATCTGAAGAGGAAGTTCCAAAGGTAAAAAAGAATGGCAAATAAAAAATTGGGTTTAATTGTTCCATTTAGAAATAGGGAAGAACAATTAGATGAATTTAAACGTGTTATTGTAAAACATCTTACCAAACATAAGATTCCGTATGAAATAATAATCGTACATCAAGATGATGCCAAATTATTTAATCGAGGTATGTTATTAAACATTGGGTTTAAACGTGCTGAAGAATTAAAATGTGATTATGTTATTTTTCATGATGTGGACATGTTACCAATGATTGTTGATTATTCATATTCAGACATACCACTACATTTGGCAAATGAATTTAGAAAAGGTGAAGATAGAGAAGTGTTTGATGAATATTTTGGTGGAGTTACACTTTTCCCGTCTGAACTTTTTAAAAAAATAGATGGGTATTCGAACAAATATTGGGGATGGGGTTATGAGGATACCGATTTATTATATAGATGTCGAAAAAATAACATACCACTTTTTAATAAACCGATTAGAAATCAAAAAACATCAGGAACATCTTTAAAATTAAACGGTGTGGATGCGTACGTAAAAGGTAAAAACGCTTTTAATATCAATAACAATATGTCAATCATGGTAACATTTTATCCTGAAAAAATAAAATGTAATCATAATAAAACAAATGACATATACAATGTATTCACAATACCCGGATATGATTTTGCAATATCATATAACTCATTTTCAAGATACAATTTTTGTGTATTCAATAGAAAAAAGGAACCATTGTATTTGAATTCACAGATTAAAATAAATTATTGTACAACGATAGTTGCAACAATAGATCAATATAATAAAATCATTAAAGTGTACCAAGATGGTAAACTAATTGGTGAAATTACTGATTTTGAAAATTTATATCCATACAATAAGGAACCAAATTTTTATTTAGGAGTTGGTAATCCAAATAGAGAGGAAGATGAAAAATATTTTTCAGGATATATAAATTCATTTGCCATTTATAATGAGATTTTGACAGACGATGAAATTGAAAACATTAATGAAAATAAACTATTAGAAAGTGCTGAAGTGATTTATGATGCAAAGTACGTTAAAAATTATAAACTAATAGATTTATCGGGTAATGATAATGACGGTGAAATTTTTAATTGTGAAATAACGGAAACTAATTTTGATGATTATGAATATGTCAAAGTACCGGTAAGAAGAGCATCACTTTTTAGACAGTTAAAACATGAGGAGAATGGGTTTGAAAATAACAAATGGAAATACGACGCAACCAGATGGAATCAATTAAGATTTCATAATGAAGTATGTCTTAATGACGAATTAATACATAATGATGGTTTATCGTCATTAAAATTTATAAAGTACGGAATAACTAACCAAAATAATATAACACACATCAACGTAGGAATATGAGTCATAAATTAGGTATTTGTATACCATATAGAAATAGAAAAGAACACATTGAGAATCTTATTCCTCATTTGTCTAAACATTTAAACGATAAAGGTATTGACCACACATTTTATGTAGGTCATCAAATCGACGATAAACTTTTCAATAGAGGTGCAATGAAAAATATTGCGGCACATGTTGCATTTGAAGATGGTTGTGATTACATCGCATGGCATGATGTTGATATGTTATCATTTGATGAATCAGATTATTCGTACCCTGAAGATAATCCAATGCATATTGCCACTAAATTATCAAAGTATCAATACGGATTGGGATATGACCAATACTTTGGTGGAGTTGTACTTTTTAATAAAGAACATGTTGATAAGACCAATGGATATTCAAACGATTATTGGGATTGGGGTCAAGAAGATGATGACTTATTTTGGAGATGTTATTTTGAGGGTTACACGACGAGTGATAATTTTAAATCATATAAAAACAAAAAAGTTGCCAACTTTAATGGTGACGATTCGTACACAGTAATACCAACCAATAGAGAAATAAGTTCTTGTTTACATAACGACCACACAATATCAATATTGTTTAAGGCGGAACAACAACAAGAAAAAGTACCCATTTGGTTAGTTGGAGATAAAAACACAAGATTTGTTGAATACCCATTATTGAGAAAGGACGGATCTTGGACTTGGGGATTGTCGTTTAATAATTCAAGAGCAGTAACAATGGTTCTTTTTGATAAGGACGGTAATCACAATTACAATTGGGCAAAACGATTTGAAAATTTATGGACTTGGGTTACTCTATCATACAATAAAGAAGAGAGACAAGTGTATTTTTACATTAATAACGAGTTGATACGTCAAATGAATGGAGTAAAAGAAAATCTACCATTCCCATTACCAAATGATTTAAAATCACACGATTCAATAAAACCGTTTCTTTTAGGTTTTTGTGGTCATTTACATACTTTCTTTAAAGGTCAGATTTCCGAAGTTAAAATATTCAATAAGTTTATGGACAACATAGACGACGTCTTTGAAAGTAAAGATGATTTGGTTTTACATTATGATTGTGAGAATGATTTGGAATGTCAAAATTTTAATGTTACCTTCACAACAGAAGACATTGATATTGTTGAAAATATTGTACCATATAGAAGAGAAAGTCGATTTGATTGTATGTTTCACGTAGATGAGGGATATGTTAATGGGACTTGGGCTAAAGGTGATACTACAGCAAGAAATGAAAAAAGATTTGTTACTGAAATGCAACAAGGGTTAATCAACTATAAAACAGACGGGATGAATAATATATTAGATGTATTAGAAATTGATAATATCGATGACACGTTGTACCCTAACACCAAATTTATAAATGTAAAAATGAAATGATAGATTTTAATATAACAAAAGACAAATTAGATAAAGTTGGTTGTGGGTTCTGTTTGGCAAAATGGACACAAGTAACAATGCATCTTCATAATGGTACAACACACTCTTGTCACCATCCGGTACCACACAAAGTTGGACTTGAGGAAATTCAAAGAAACTACAGTGCGTTACATAATAGTAACCAAAAGAAGTTGGCTAGACGAGAAATGTTGGAGAATAAACGTCCAATAGAATGTAACTATTGTTGGAATGTTGAAGATAACTCAACATCGTTTTCAGATAGAACGTTTAAGTCTTCAGAACCGTGGTCGGAACCATATTTTGATGAGATTAGTAAATCACATTGGAGAGATGATTACAATCCAAAGTATGTTGAGGTTAATTTCACAAACACGTGCAATTTTAAATGCGCATATTGTAGTCCAACATACTCATCTAAATGGATGGAAGAAATCAATGAATTTGGTGGGTATGATTTATCATTAGAATATAATGGTATCGAGGAAATGAAAAGAAATAAGACGGTTCCATATAAACATTCGGAGGAGAATCCGTATGTTGAAGCGTTTTGGAAGTGGTGGCCAGATATGTACCATAGTTTAGATACTTTCAGAATCACTGGTGGGGAACCTCTATTATCTAAAGACACGTGGAAGGTACTTGATTACATTATTGAGTCGGAGAATCCAAATAAAGAACTAAAATTGTCAATTAATAGTAATTTGGGAGTTACCGATGATTTGATAGATAAACTAATTGTGAAGTTAGAAAAGATTATCAATGAAGGTCGTGTAAAAGAATTGATTATTTTCACATCTTGCGATGCGGAAGGTAAACAAGCGGAATACACTCGATATGGTTTGGATTATGATAAGTTAATGAATAACATCGATAAGATATTATTACTACTACCTAAAGTGACAATTGTTGTTATGTCAACGTTTAATTTATTTAGTGTGTTTTCTTATGAGAATTTAATTAAAAAAGTTTACGATTTAAAACTTAAACATTTTAATACTGAAAGATTTTGGAATTCTGCAATTATTCTTGATACTTCGTTTTTAAGATTCCCCGAGTTTATGAGTTTTAGATTATTAAAAGGATTTTTAAATGTTGAATACTTCAATAGATGGGAAAAATTCATGAAGTTCCATTCAACATATAGAAGTCTTAATTTCTATGAACAACAAACAATGGACGATGTTGGATTTTCAACAAAAGAAATTGAAAAGATTACTAGAATTAAAGATATGTTTGTTAGTGATGCAAATTCTGAAGAACGAACATTTAATAGAGAAAAGAAAGACCTTTTAAAATTTATACGAGAGTACGATAGAAGAAGAGGTATGGTATGTGAAGAGTACTTTCCTGAATTAACTGATTTTTTAAAAACAATTGAAGATGAAAATAAAATATAAACAACCATATTGGGCAAAATTTCAATGGGATCTTTCAAATCATCATGAAAATCAATATGTTACAGAATTTAATAAAACACAAAACGATTCTTTTTTGGATTTTTTACATAAAGATAGTTTTTCTATTACGTGCAATTTTAGAATTTTAAATAACTATAAAACCGATAAGATTTGTATGGTTTATGGTAAACCTGGTAAGAATATGGGTTTATCTTATAATAAAGAATCGGGAGTGTTGGCGTTTGAATTTTGGACACAAGGACATGATGAAGATAATGATGTTTTTCACTTTGTCCCATTCAATTTTGTGGATAGAAAAGATGTTGAGAACGGAATTACAATTACGGTGACTCGAGAGAAAGATAAATTCACTTTATATAAGAACTTTGAGAAAGTTAATATTGAAAAATTTAAAAGGAATCTAATCGATGATTATCTTGAATCGGGATTATTAATTGGGTGTTCAAATCCTGGTACAGGAACTCCTGAACATAGATATTATGGGGATATGGACATTTACCATCTTAATGTGATTCAAGGAACTTCCGATATCGAAACCGCAAAAGAATTATACGAGACAAACGTAGATAAAATAGTTAATTTAGACTGTTATAAAGACATTCTTTGTTTATACGATTTCCAAAATATTAATAATTTAGGTATTGTGTTTGATGAATCATCTAATTCTAATTTTTTAGAGAGGGTTCCTGATGAATTTATCCTCGAATAGTTGTTAATACCAATAAAAATAGTTATATTTTAATAAAATAAAAATAATATGTCAGAACAATTAGCCAATTGGAGGGATAAACATCTTAATTGTGTCAGTAAAAGTTTTTGTGCCGCTAAATGGTACAATGTAAGTTTACATTTAGGTCACGGATTCACTAATTCGTGTCACTTACCATTACCACACCCAATTGATTTAGAAGAGATTAAAACTAATCCGTCAGCACTTCACAATACGGCGTTTAAGAAAGAAATACGTAAAATGATGTTGGAAGGTACAAAACCAGCTGAATGTTCGTATTGTTGGAAAATTGAAGATATTGGTAGAAATAATATTTCTGACCGTGTTTATAAAAGTCAAATCTACAAAGAAGAAGACATCGCAGCAATTAAAGACATTCCATGGGATGCTGACATTACACCAAAAACAATTGAAGTGAGTTTTGATAGAACATGTAATTTTGCGTGTTCATATTGTAATTCAGGTTATAGTACAACTTGGGGTAAAGACATTAAAAACAATGGACCGTATCAAAAATTCAAAACAACAAGTGCGGGTGCGTATTATGCGGATGGATCATGGTCTGAAATTTATGGTAAGTATGGTGAGAATAATCCATATGTAAAGGCGTTCTTGGAATGGTGGCCCGAATTATCACAAACATTAGAAGAGATTAGAGTAACGGGAGGTGAACCATCCCAAAGTCATAATTTCTGGCAGTTTATGGAAACTATGAAACAGTATCCATCCGAAAATTTAAGATTGGCAATCAATTCTAATCTTGGATTAAACGAAACCACATTACAAAGATTGATTGACATTACTCACGAGGTAAAAGTTAAAGAATTTGACATATACACAAGTAATGAATCATATGGCGCACATGCGGAATATATTCGTGATGGTTTGAAATATGATTTGTGGAGAAGTAACTTGGTTAAGGTTATAGAAAATGCAAATATTAGACAAGTCGTTATTATGATGACAATCAATAGTCTATGTTTGTTTAGTATCACAGAATTTTTGGATGATATGTTATTGTTGAAAGCAAAATATGGTGCACATAAACCAATTGTTGACTTTAACATTTTAAGATGGCCAGCATTTATGTCACCATTAACGTTACCTAACGATATCAAATACGAATTACACGGTAAGTTATCAATGTGGTGGAGAAAACATAAAAACAATCCATTAATTAACATGCACGAAGGTGCTCAAATTCAAAGATTGGTTGATTACATTGAAGTTGTTAACAGAGGTCACAATACGACTGAATTAGATACTGAAATGCAATTCCACGATTTTAAAAGTTTCTATTCACAATATGATATTCGTAGAAACAAAAGTTTTGTGGATACATTCCCTGAATTAGCTGATTGGTACAATTCAATTGAAATTGACAAAACAATTCCTGATGTTAGAGTTACTGATGGAAGAATTACACACTACGAACCGGGTGAATACGTTTCAGATGTGAAGAATTACAATAATAACGACGATGAAACGAAACCAAAATTAATTTAATGAATTTATTATTTGAAGATTTAGAAAGATACGAAAATTTTAAGAGTTGTCCTGACATTAATACGTCAGGAATTGCTCGTTTTGGTAGATCACCATTATTAAATGCGTCACATCTATATGCGAGTTCAAATGGTAAACCATTGCCGTTTGACTATCATTATGCGGGTGATAATATAACTTCATATATTATATCTGCAAGTGTTAATCATAGTCCTGATGATTGGACAGGTTATAATCCAAAAGTTAAAAGTGTATTTTCATATCTTAATGAAAAATACATTACGGATTTACGTAACGGTAAGGCGATGTTACTACTCGACTCAAGTTTCGAGGGTTACCAAACTAATTGGTTATGGGATTGGTTTCATTCGGAATGTAAAGAGTGGGGAGTATCTCCAAAGTTTATTGTGTACGTAACCGGTAACATGGTTGCCGATGAAGGATATGAAAAATGGGCAAATGATAATAGAATTGAAGAAAGAATTAAAGTTATTCCATATCCACATTTTGAATTAGATATGGGTATGACTTGTTTTCATAGAGAAAGAAGTGAAAACCCACTACCAACATTTGCTGACCACATCAAATATAAAACAGAAAATCTAAATGATATTAAAACATACGCATGTCTTAATAAACGTATTAGATTTCAACGTATTTGGTTTTACAAATATTTGTACGAATCGGGATTATTGAATAAGGGATTGGTTAGTATGAATGAATTTGAAAAGGGTCCGTATTTTTGGGAAGGTGAAACAATTGATGAGGATGTGATGGATAAGATGAGTCAAAACTTACCATTGATTGTTCACGGTAAACCTAATAACGAATTTGATGATAGTTTCTACATTAATCGATTCAATGACCAAATATCATTAGATACGTTTATGACGGTAATAAGTGAGGCTCACTGTGCAGATTCAGATCAGACTATGTTCTTAAGTGAAAAGACTTTTAAAGTTATCGCATGTCGTAATCCTTTCATTATTATGGGTAATAAAGATAGTATGAGAAAGATGAGACAAATTGGATATAAAACATTTGATGGTTTTATTGATGAAGGGTACGATTCGTTACCAACACACGAAAGATTACAATACATTATCGAATCAATTAAAAAGGTTGATAAGATTAAAGATAAATTAGAATGGTTTAAATCAATGGAGAGTGTTATTGAACATAACTACGAAAACTTCATAAATAAATTATTCAGAGTTCCCGATGCGTTTGCGGAGTTGGAAAAATACTACAATAAAGCATTTAACAACAAATTGATTTAGAATGTATCCTTGGCAAGAAAAAGATATAAAGATTGATGAGAATTCAAAGATACTAATTGGTATTGGTGATAGTTTTACACAAGGTGCCGGTGCTTGTGACCCTGAATTATGGGAAAAGTATAATTGGAATTTAGATGAGATGAATAAGGATGATAATATTGATATCCTTACATCAAATTATGAAAATTCGTGGGTGAATCAAATTTGTAAAAATCATTTAACTGATTTCATTCCTGTTAATCTTGGTGCACTTGGTAAAGGTAATCGTGCTGCGGTTAAAGAATTATATCTACATCCTGAATTAAATCTTGAGGTTGCCAAAGAAAAGATTGTGGTATTCATGTTAACGGGAATGGAAAGATTCGACTTCGTTTATCACGATTATGCTGAACATTCACACTTCACAACTATGTGGCCAAATATCGGTGAAAAAACACCTGATAAAGAATTGTGGGAAGCCTACGCTGAACGTATTTGGTGTGATAGATTTGGAATTATTGAATTATTATTAAATGTTGCGGAGGCAAGTACTTGGTGTAAAGCCCACAATGCAAAACTTATTGTGACAAGTGCATTTAGTACTGAAATTAATGAGAAGACTTTCTTTGAAAAGATTAGAGGTGAAGATATATTCAACACATTATATCGTTATCCTGAACATATTAAATCATTGGTAAACAAGATTAATTGGGACGAATTCTTACGTCCTAACGGGTTTAATTGTGTAACTGACTTCCTATTATCATTGGAAGAAAGAACGGATCTTATAAACGAAAAGACATCGTGGCCATATTATGAATTTGGTTATAGTTTTGATAAGTTTACTCCTAAAGGTTATATCACTAAATGTGCGCACCCATCTTATTTAGGACACAAGGAAATCGCTAAAGTTATATACGAACATATATTAAAGTTAACAAATGTTTAATTGGTACAAATACGATATAATTAGAAAACTACAAGCTAGAACACATAAACAAGTTGTTATTGGTTTAGGTGATAGTTTTACTCAAGGTGCGGGTGCAGTTTCTGAAGAATTATGGGAAAAGTGTAATTGGGATGTCGATAAAATAAAAACATTAGAAACTTGGGACTATGAAATTGCGTATTATGAAAATTCGTGGGTCCACCAACTATGTAAAAATCATTTAGTTAATTACATACCAATTAATATGGGTATGATTGGTCGAGGTAACAGAGGTGCAGTAAAAGAACTTTACTTACATCCTGAAATTGATTTTGATTCCATTCAAGAAAAGATAGTTGTGTTTATGTTGTCAGGATTAGAACGATTTGATTTTGTACATAAACAATTTTTTGAACACATACATTTTAACACCATATGGCCGGCATCGAATCTAATTAATGAGGATGGTGAATTATGGGACGCATATGGTAAGTACAATTATAGTAATAGAACTGCAATTATCGAATTACTAATGACAATTGCGGAACTAAAGACTTGGTGTAAACTACATAATGCAAAGTTAATCATCACTAGTGCGTTCAGACCCGAATATAATCGTGAGTATTTTTTAGAGAACATCTTAAATGATGATGAATTACCTGATAGTGAAAACTATCTAAAGAAGAATAATCCTGATTATGCTGAAAGATTAATTGACATCATTAAATGGGATGAGTTTCTTTATCCTAATGGTTATAAAAGTTTTGCCGATTACTTATGTCATTTAGAAGGTCGTGATGATTTAATTACAGATACCGATTTTGCATATTACAATTTTGCAAAGAATCTTGAGAAATTAAGTCCTAATGGTTATATTACTAACTGTGCACATCCAAGTATTAAAGGACATGAGGCAATTGCTGAAGTCATATTTGAACACATATTAAAAACTGATAATAATATATTAAAAACAAACAAAAAACATGGAAAGAAGATACTTGCCAACATTATCTGAATTAATCGATAGATTATCTATCTCACAATTAAAAGAGGTAAAATTGCCAGAACATAAAGCGGAATACGCTCAAGAAATTGATGACATCGTACACGACATCCAATTAATTCTTGATGAGAAAAAAGGAATTATTACGGCTGAAGTTATTCGTGCAATTGTGGTGTTATCACAAATGAATGCACACATTTGGCAAAACGAATCAAATGTAAGAAGTGGAGCTGCAGGTCCAAATATGTTATCGTTAACTCACGGTATCAATGGAATTAGAAACACGGCTAAAAACAAAATTCAAGAAATTGTTGGTGGTAGAAAAGATTATAAAATCGATTGTTTAGCTGCAGAATTTAAAGATTGGGAAATCAGTTGGAAAAATAATACAGAGTTAGAAGGATAATATGATATTAAGAGCATACGGAGATAGTTGGACTGAAGGTCAAGGAGTTGACGTTGAAGTTGAGAAAAGTATCGTTGATAGAAATGAACTACGCAAATTCAGAAATGAACATTCGTGGGTTAATATTTTATCCGAGAAACTATCTTTGACTTATGTGAATAATGGATTATCCGGTCAGTCTAATTTAAAAATATTCAACAATGTTGTTTCTGATATTGTTGATGGTTTAGTATCGAAAGATGATCTCGTAATTATTATGTGGTCATCTTCTTTACGAGACAATGTTCCGTTTCTTCCTAACAATGAATGGATAAGTTGGTCAATTAAACAATTGTTTGAAACATCAACAAACGGTTTTATTAATTCATACAAAAGTGGTAATGAAAAATATGATGACTTTCTGCAATCATATAAAGAATTCTATATTGGAGAATTGTTCAGTCAAAATTACTACAACATAGTAAATCAAAATTACATTCTGTTTCTTCAAAAATTAATGGAGAATTATGGTATATCATATTTGATGTGTGACGCATTTGAAAGTATGGTTATCAATTTAGAACCCAAAGATGATGTTACTGAACACATCAATAAAAAAAATTATTGGAAGTTTGGTGAAAAGTGTTTTAAGGAGTATTTGATTGATACCAAACTTGAAAATATATGGGAACCAATTGAGATTTCTAAACAAGATATCGGAGGTATTCACCCAAACAAAACAGGTTACGAAATAATTGCTAACGAACTTTATAATTATATAAAAAAATAAGATATGATGGACCAAAATGAAAAAGAACGTATATTAAACGATTGGAAATATAAAGGTTATTCTATCGTTGATTTACTAACAGAAGAGGAGTGTGATAAGGTTAATTTAGAATTAGACCAATTAAGAAATTCACGTCAATTTAGGTCTGATAGAGTTTGGGGCGAATATGAACCATACATGCATCCACATAAAGATTCTGGATATATTGAGAAAATATTTGCTCACCCCAAAGCAATCGAGTATATGGAATTAGTTTTGGGTGAGAAGATTGAAGGTGTTCAAACTTGGGCATATTTCAAACCACCCGGAGAGTTAGGTAGAGATGCACATCAAGACGGTTTTTATAGTCAATCTGTGTGGAATACAATTGCTAACGTGAGTATTGCGTTAGACGATACGGATGAATCTAATGGTGGATTGTGGGCTTATGAAGGTTCACATTATTTACCCTTATTAGATATTGAAGTAGACGAAGAAAGAGTTAAAACAAACCCATCAAATTGGGGTAATGAAAGAGGAAAACCAAGTAAGATGCCTGAAGGTCATAACTTCCCTAAAATATATGCAACATTGAAAAAGGGTCAGGCTCTTTTAATTCATTCACACCTTGTTCATGGTTCGGATGATAATAACAGTACAGATAAGTACAGAAGATCAATTTTGAGTGGTTATAAGACGATTGGAAGTTATTTACGTCAAGGGGAACACATGAAAAGAGTCCCCGTTGACATATATCATCTTAATAAACAACACTGGACTAATTAACGTAATATAATTCAGGATATTCAACAATAACGTGTATACCACCTTTGGTGTACGCGTTTTTGTATATAGTTTCAATGTCATTCCATTTGGCTAAATCGTGAAACGTAATGTTTGGACACATTGATTCAAATTCAGTAAAATAGTCACCTCTATGTTGATGACCAGGGTCTAAAGGTTTATCGGAACCCTTACCTAAACGAATAATCATATTAGGTTTCCAATTACCTTGAGACATCAACCCAATTTTATCGACATGATTGACTAATTGATTTGTTGCACATACAATAAAGTCCCAACGAGGATAGAATGTAATCACAAACTTACCTGCCATTGCCATTCCTAATGACATTCCCATTTGAGATTCTTCCATAACGGGAAGTTCTATTAGTTTATCTTTAGGTACATCACCGATAGTTGTACTCATTGGGTTACCGTGCCAAAGAACTTGTTGACCGATAAAAACAGTATCCTCTTGTTGACCTAAATAAGTCATTGAATTAGTTAACGCATCTTTGTACGGTGTGTATTCTGGTGAACTCATATTATTTTGTTTTTATTTTCGTTTTTAAGTAATTCACCTGTTAGTACATTTCTCTCATCTACTTCAGGTGTTTGTTTTGGATAAACAGTTTTTGGTATTTCATAATTTGATTCTATAAATGAAATAATAGAATCCGCAATTACTCTATGACAATCTTTTGATGGGTGACCATCTAATGGAGGATTAACAAATGAAATGTAATCATGTCTAATCTCCATATGTTTATGTTTATCCATTAATTTCATAATAGAATCAAACTCCTCACCTTCGTGCTTTAACCGAATAAATCTTTCATTTAAGAAAGGGTCCGATTTAATGTAGGGTAAGTAATCATTCTCCCAACACAAAATTAACGTTTTTATTCCACGTTCTTCAAATTCCTTAAATCTTTTTGAAATCCTTTCAGTTTGAGTTTTTAAATGTAGGGTTAACCATTCATCAAAGGATAAATTATTAATTTCACACCATTTGGTAAATTTTTCCATATTGTGTCCATTACCACTGGTCCAAACAACAGCAAATTCAGTTTCACCATCTAATTCAAATTCAAATCTATTACGATATATTTGTGATGTTTGTAATATGATATAATCTATATCATTATACTGCATTCTTTCAGTTGTAATATCTGATCTACTACCACCAATAAACAATTGGTCAATAAATGAAAATGAAGTATCCTCACTACCACCGTTTCCTGATTTCTGAACATCAAATGTACCAAAATGGTCTGCAACCAATTTAGAAAATCTAACCGTATCCTTATATTTTAATTCAGGGTCTTTAACTTTACTAACATCAAATTTAAATGGTGTATCAGGGTAGTACATATTTTCTAAATCCGAATAAAACCATAATCCTTGTCCCCATGTAAAAGAACATCCAGCAAATATCATTCCCTTCATACTATTTTAATTTTAAAACGATTGTGTAGAATCTTGAATCTCTTACCCAACCATATCTATTATATTCACCAACAACAATATCGTAATCATTACCGGCAATTTCAATTATGTCTTCAGCAGTTATACCACCAGCATTTTCAACTAGTATGATGTTACTGTCTTTATTAATGAAAGGTTTAACCTCTTCGAAAAATCTTTTATGGAAACTCATATCTTGGTCTAATGAAATCAATTCTTGATACGAATCAACATAACCACCTGGTCTCGGTGTTGCAAAATGTGGTGGATTACTTACAATAGTATCGAATATAATACCTTCAGGGAATGATTTAAAACCATCTGAATTGATAAATGTCGTATTTGTAAGTGAATTTTTTTTTATTGTCTCATTAATGTATTGTTCATTTTCATTATTGATATCTGACAATGTCAATGTGTCGGCAAACC